>ERZ1673700.609-NODE-609-length-44281-cov-10.319834_pt1 | contig 44281 bp, 49 predicted proteins | sample MGYA00580230_ERZ1673700 | MGnify/ENA primary metagenome ERZ1673700 (study PRJEB41218, sample SAMN15661782) | gut metagenome | host: Homo sapiens | place: Canada: London | collected 2015-08-20/2019-03-30 | study: EMG produced TPA metagenomics assembly of...
GCTTTGCTTTGCTTTGCTTTGCTTTGCTTAACAAATTTACAGTATTTTTATTCATTTTTTTATAATCCATTATTTATTTATGTATAAAATATAACATAGATTAAAAAATATGTCAAGCGTTTATTTTAAAAAAATAAAAAAAATTATTATTATGCACAATATTGATTTATAATTTCAAAAAATATATTATATAATCGGTTGCATATAAATTATTTTAATGTTATTCTTTATAAACGGTTTTAATAATTAATAATATTTTAAGGAATTGAAATTTAATGAAAAGAATTTTTATATTATCGTTTTTTATATTTAATAATATTTTATTCGGAGATGTTGTTAATAGCATAGTCGGAATTGTCGGTTCTATGCCTATTACTTACGAAGATTTTATAAGCAGAAGAACTTTTTTAACTTTGCAAGCAAAATCGATTGGGCAGAATATTAATGACGATTTGGTTTATAAAGATTTGGTTGAAGAGAGAATAATGTATTTGAAACTTCAAGAATATAATTATACGATAGAAGAAAACGATGTAAGCAGAAGATTAGACAGCATTGCAAAACAATATAATATGACATTAGAACAATTTTCAAAACAATTAAGAGCGGAAGGAATTTCTTACGAAGAATATAGAAACTCAATAAAAAAGCAAATCGCTATGGAAAATTTAAGCGGGCTTGTAGTTAATAATTCCGATATAAGCGATAGCGAAGCGGACGAATTTTATAATAATAGTAAAGACAAATCTATATTTGAAGTCGACACTTTAGTAAAACTTTCTTGGATATTTTTTAAAGCTACGACTTTTACGGAAAAAGGCGAAAAACAACAAATTGCAAATACGGTTAGAGGTTTGGCTGCAAGAGGAGGCGATTTTTCCGAACTTGCAAAAAAATATAGCGAAGATAACGTCACAAAAAATAGCGGCGGAGATTTAGGTTATAATCTTTTATATGACGAAGGAAAAAAATCTTTGCCCGCTCAAATTAACGCTGGACTTAATTTAGTAAAGCGAGGCTATCAAGTCGGAACGGTTAGCACGGTTAGAGAATTAGTCGGAAAAGGTTTTTATATCATAAAAATAATTTCTATAGAAAAAGATATGGACAGCATAAGAACGAGAGTTAAAAATTATCTTGGCGAAATTCGTATGAGAGAATCTTTTGTTAAATGGCTTGAAGATGAAACTAAAAGAGTTTCGGTAAAGTTGTATAATTAATTATTTGTATTTACTAAACTGACAACTTGAGCTATCGATTATTGATTAAAATAATTTTTATAAATTTGTAAGTTTATCAATGATTTTTTTATGTTTAATTAATAATTTTTTATAATTATTTCCTGCAGATATTTGCAACTATGCATAATATATGATATAATAATCGTATGCTTTATAATATAAATAATTTTATATCAAATTCAGGATGGAAATATCTTTTTTACGGTATCGATATAATTTTAGTTACGATATTATTTTATATTTTGTATATATTTGTTTACAATACGAGAGCCTATAATGTAGTCGCTGGTTTTATAATATTATTTTTCATTACTCTTATAGCGAGAGTATTCGGATTAACTACATTATCTTGGATATTCGATAAATTTTTTCAAGTCGGACTTATTGCTATTGTAGTTTTATTTCAAGCGGAGATAAGGCATGGTTTAAGAATACTTGGAGGAAGAGCCTTTTTCAAAAAATCTTTTGGTTATGACGAAAATAATATTCAAAAAATATTGAGCGCCGCTTTTAATTTGTCTTATAAAGGACATGGAGCTTTAATAGTTTTTCAAAGAAATATTTCGCTTCATTCATTGATAGACAGAGCTATAAGATTAAACGCCGATATTTCGATTGAGCTTATTGAAGCTATATTTTTTAAGAATAATCCGATTCATGACGGAGCTGCTATAATAATGGAAAATAGAATTGCAGCGGCGAGCGCATATTTGCCATTAACCGAAATGGAGCCTAAAATAAAAAATAGAAGATTAGGAACAAGACATAGAGCGGCGCTTGGAATTTCAGAGCAAACGGACGCGGTTATTTTGGTAGTTTCGGAAGAGACGCAGAGTATTTCTATAGTTCATAACGGAATATTGGAATACGATTTAAATAGAGACGAATTATATGCAAGACTTGGAGAGCTTTTAGAAATAAAATAAAATAAAAAAATAAAAATGATTAAAAATAAAATGAGCGTTAAGAAAGATAAAAAAATAAAAATAAAATCAAAAATCAAAAAATTTGATTATAAAAAAGTTTACAATCTTATAACAAAAAGATTCCATATAAAACTTTTATGTTTATCGATGGCTTTTATATTATTTTTATATGTTAGATATCAGCAGGAATTTTCTAAAGATTATATTGCAAAATTGCAAATATTAAATGTTCCTTCAAAACTTTTAATAGCGAATAATATAAACGAAAATATTACTATAACGGTTAGAGGATTTAGAGATAGCAGGCATGAATATCCGATGGAATTTTCAACTTATATAGATTTGACTAACGCTCAACTCGGAAGCAATATGTATAAAGTTAATTTGTCGGAAGAGATAGATTATAAGAATATGAATATTATTATAACTCCGAATAGAATTCCTATAGTTTTAGACGAATTGGTATATAAAACTGTTCCTGTAAATGTAGTCACGATAGGAACAGCGTCTTTAGGTTTGAATATTGACAATATTATAGTTAATCCTTCTAATGTTATAATATCGGGACCTAAAACTTTAATCTCTTCGATAAATAAAATTAATACTATTCCTTTAGATTTAACCGATAGATATTTAGATTATTCTACAAGATTAAAATTAAATATGCCTAAAAATATAAAATCGGATACTTCGCTTGTGGATATTAATGTTATATTTAATAAAGATATGGAAAAAATAGAGTTTAACGATATTGTAGTTAATATAAATAATTTAGATAGTCGTTTTAATATAAAATTAGACAGTCCTTTAATAGTGCAAAAATTGGTATTGGAAGTTAATAAAAATTTAATTACAAATATATCGCAAAGAGATTTATTTTTATATTTGAATCTAAAAAATATAACTAATGTGGGAGTTTATTCAAATATGTCCGTAGAAGTTAATATTCCGACTTACGCTAAATTGCTTAATATAGAGCCTTCTTTTTTCGATATAGAAACCGAAAGCAGATAAACAAATATGATAAAATTTATAAGATTTGGAGATATAATTATTTTTATTTCTATAATTGCTTTTTCTTTTTTTTATTCCAAAAGATTAATAGAAAATAATAAAAGCTCAAAAGTTATAATTGACTCTTATAATAAATCTTTGAGATTCAATTTAAATATAGACAAAGATATTATTATAGAAGGATTATTAGGAGAATCGAAAATATTAATAAAAGATAATCATATACAATTTTTAGAATCTCCTTGCCGAGATAAATTATGCGTTAAGGCTGGAATTTTAAAAAACTCTCCGTTAATATGTATGCCAAACGGAATAATAATTAGATTTGAAAATAATTTTGATAAAGATATTGAGATTGATTCTATAGTTTGGTGAGTAATAATTATGTCATTTTTTGAAGAAATTAAATTGCATAAAGGAAAAAGAAGAATTTACGATATAATATTTTTTGCTTTTATATCGTCTTTTATAGCGGCGCTTGAAAATATGTTTCCTCGTCCGATTCCTTATTTTAGAATTGGTTTTTCTTTTATAATTATAATAATAGTTTTGGATTCTTTTAAATTAAGAGAGATGATTTTGCTTATTCTTATAAAAAATTTGTCCGTTGCGATAGCATTCGCTTATATATTTACGCCTCCGTTTTATTTGGGATTATGCGGCGGAATAGTTTCAGTAATTATAATGAAGTTTATGCGAGTTTTCAAAAATACTTTTTCATTTTTTGGAATAAGTTTAGCGGGAGCTTTGACAAGCAATTTATCGCAGGCTTTTTTATCAAAATATTTATTTCATTTGCCCGATATAAAATTTTTAATAGTTCCCGTTTTAGTTTTGTCTTTAATAACGGGAAGCATTGTCGGAATTATAACTATATTTTTAATTAGAAACGATAAATAATTTTAAATTAAAAAATTATTTATCTTTGTAATGAAATTTACAAGATAATATTATTAAATTATTATTTTCTATTTTATATATTAGCCTGTCTCTTTTATTTATTCTTCTTGAATAGCAACCTTTATATTTATGTTTTAATTCTTCTGGTTTCCCTATACCTTCGTAAGGATTTTTTAATATAGCTTCTATCAAAGCATTGATTTTTGATAAAGTTTTTTTATCGTTATTTCTAAAAAATATTAAATGTTCTTCGGCTTTTTTAGTAAAAATAATATTGGAATTATTCATTTTCCATATCTCTGAGTTCTTTTATAGAATATTTTACAATATCACCTTTTTCTAATTGACTTATAGAGATATCTAAATCGTTTTTTGAATCAAAATCATATTCTTTTGAAGAGGAATTTTCTATTATATCAAATATTTTCACTACTCCTAATATAGAAAATATTACTGTGGATGCAAATTTTTCGTTAGAATTTCTTTTTCTTGGTACTCTTAAAGCTAAAAATTCGCTGTCAAATAATTTATTTTCTTCCGCTATTTTAGTTATTTTGGAAGAATTTATATTTATTTTATTTTCTTTTTTTATTATATCTACTATCATATAAGGAGGATATTTGCAAATTGAAAATTTTAATAAATCTTTTAATTTTTTATTTTCTTCGTATAATTCTTTATTTAGAACATCTAAATTTTCTATTATAGAATTTAATTCTACGATACGATTTTTTAACTCTAATATTAATTCCGTTTTATATTTATCATAAATTTTAAAATCTATAACATTCATAATTAAATCCTCAAATAATATGATTATATTATATAATAAATTGATAAAAATTCAATAAAAATTTTATTATAAAATCGATTTATAATACTTGACATTTTTTTATTTTAATTTATAATTTCTCTATGATTATAAAAGTTTTGAGAGCCAATATGAATTCAATTCAATTCAATTCAATTCAATAATTTAATTTTAAAACAAAATTATGTTAACTCATTAAACATTTATTCGGGAGAAATTTATGCAAATCGATAATAAAAAAAATATATCGCAAAAATTATTAAATAAATGCAGAAAATCAATTAATAAAAAATTTGATAAAAATAAAATAGAAAAAATCGAAAGCGAAGATAATTTTATTAAAGCCTTAATTGAAGGAGAAAATTTTAATATATTTTACGATATGCTTAAAGAAGAATATTCAAAAAAATTATTTGAAAAAATAGTTAGATACAGATATATGTTAGCGTTTTATCCGAATGTTCATCAAAATTTTAAAAGGGAATTATTTTTTAGTATAAAATACGGAACTATTTCAACAATTTTTTGGATTAGAAAAATGGTATTTTTTCTTATTACAAAAAGAATTTTCTTGCCAAAAGAAGTAGGAGCTTTTGCATTATTCCATATAATTTCATTAAAACAATACGATGTTAAAAATATTTTTGAAGTAAAAGAAGACGCTACAATATTTGACATTGGCGCTTGGAAAGGCGATACGGCTTATTTCTTTTCAAAAAAATGTTCTAACAAAGCAAGAATATACGCCTTTGAGCCAGACGATTACGCTTTTCAAATATTAGAAAAAATTAAAGAAAAATATAAATTAAATAATGTAATTACAAAAAATATTTTACTTTCAAACTCCGAAAAAGAAATTGATTTTATTTCAATGATAGAAAATACTCCGACTATAAAGAAAAATGCAATTACGATAGATAAATTTGTTGAAGAAAATAATATTGAAAAAATAGATTATATAAAAATGGATGTCGAAGGAGCGGAAAGAAATATATTAGAAGGCTCTATAAAAACAATAAAAAAATTCAAGCCCTTTTTAGCGATTGCAATTTATCATGGCGGAAAACTTTTTATGGAAGATTTTTACAATATTCCAATATTTATAAAAAATGTTATTAACGAAGATTACGAATATTATATAAGAACTTTTTCGCCTTGGGGCGGAGAGACAATTTTATTTTGCAAGCCTAAAAAATATAAGGTTACCTCGCTTATAACAAGATAACCTTACATCATTTAGGATTTAAACATGAAAAAACTAATAATATCTTCTTAAAAACTTGCTTTCAATATGGCTTTAATATCGTCTTTATTAAGAACTTTATAACCGCCTTCCATAATTAAAGAACTTTTAACCATACCGTCAAGCATTTCTTCTTTTGCGCCAAGTTCGGTTATATTCATTACAAGCCCGATTTTTTTCATCCAAGCTTCCATTTTAGCCAAACCTTCTTCTGCAATTTCTTTATCGGATTTATTTTCTCCGTTTACATTCCATACATTTATAGCATATCTTTTAAATTTTGCAAGCCCGTAAGGAAGAATATAACGATAATAAGGCATAGAAACCGCAGCAAGCGTCATTCCATGCGTAGCGTCAGTATGAGCGCCAACGCTTTGCCCGAGCATGTGAACTTCCCAATCTTGAGTTTTTCCTTTTGCTACAAATGTATTTAAAGCCCAAGTCGCCGTCCACATAATATTGCTTCTTGCTTCATAATCTTTTGGATTTTCAACTGCAATTTCGGCGCTATGGATAAGAGATTTTAAAAGTCCTTCCATAATATAATCGGAAGTGTTATCGTCAGTTCCCGAAAAATATTGCTCTAAAATATGCGACATTATATCGTAAATTCCCGAAACCATTTGATATTTTGGCAAAGTAAAAGTATATTCGGGATTTAATATTGAAAATTTAGGAAATACATTTTCTCCGAAAACATGCCCGATTTTTAATTTTTGAGAATGATTTGTGATTACCGAGCCTCCGTTCATTTCGCTTCCCGTTCCAACCATTGTCAAAACGCAACCTATAGGAATAATTTTAGTTTCTTTATCGACATCTTCAAAACGAATATAATATTTTTCCCAAGCGTCTTCTTTGCAATTTACCGAAACCGAAACGGCTTTAGCATAATCGCAAACCGAACCTCCGCCAACCGCTAAAATAAAATCGGCTTTCGATTTTCGCGCTATCTCCATCCCTTCGTTAAGTTTTTCTACGGTAGGATTTGGCATAACTCCCGCGTCTTCAAAAATCTCTTTTCCGTTCTCTTTAAGAATTTTGACAATCTCGTCATAAATTCCGCTCTTTTTAATTGAGCCTCCGCCATAAACAAGTAAAACATTTTTACCGTATTTGGGCAATTCTTTATTAAGTCCTTTAATGGATTCTTTTCCGAAATATAATTTTGTCGGATTACAATAAGTGAAATTTCCAAGCATCTTTTTTCTCCTTAATCTTAATTTTTTATTTAATTATTTTTTATGCTTTATTTATATATATTATAACATTGGAGTTAACTCCAGAGTCAATATGTAATTTGATTTTTTAATTATTATAATATTTTTATTTTTTCCAATTCTCTTAATTTTTTAGCGGGAATTCCAGCTACTAATGTATTATCGGGAATATCTTTAGTTACAACCGAACCAGCCGCTATAATCACATTATTGCCTATATTAATTCCAGGCAGTATAACGCAATTTCCTCCAATCCACACATCGTTTCCTATATTAACGGGTTTTGCTTGAGCGAGTTTCATTCTTCTTCCGCTTGCCGTAAGAGGATGCCCAACAGTGGTTATTAATGTATTCGGTCCTATCATACAGTAGTCACCTATATTTACAGGAGCTATATCCAATATTGTGACATTATAATTTGCCACAAAATCTTTTCCCACATGTATATTTTTTCCATAGTCGCAGTAAAACCCCGTATTGATATAAGCCTTATCCTTAATCGAACCTAACAATTCTTTTATAGCTTTAAATTGTTCTTCAAAATTATCCGCCGCTATAGAATTAAATTTTTTACATTTTATTATAGCTTCCGTCTTTCTTTGAGCCACTTCATCGTCAAAAAAAGAATATTCTAAACCCGCTTCTAATTTTTGTAATTCCGTCATATTATTTACTCCTTGATTTTTAATATTTAATAATTTTTTAATTATAACATTGGAGTTAACTCCAGAGTCAATAGTAAAATTTGATTTTTTTTAATTTAATTAATCAATCCTTAAAAATTTTAAAAATAATTTATTATTTTTTTAATTATTATAACATTGGAGCTAACTCCAGAGTCAATATGTAATTCTAATTTTTATAATATTATTTTTATTTTAAATTTATTTTAAAATAAAAGTTATTTCAATATCTCCTTTGCCGAGAGAATTTTCCAAATCTTCCAAATTTTTAATATATCCTAATTTAGTATATCTATAACGAGTCGAAAAACTTTTATAAAATATTACCAAACAATTATCGCCAAAAAGCATTATATCGCCTTTATTTATGTTTGCCACATTTTCGCTTGAAGTTGAAAAACTTTTAGAAAAATTATAATATTTTTCATTTCCGTTTAAATCGCTCATAGTTATAGTAATAGGAAATTTTTTTATTAATTCTTTTGTAGTTGAATTATCGTATAAAATCGCTTCGTATTTTTTATTTTTAATCGTTATTATAATATTTTGCATATTATCTCCAAATGCATTACAATTTATAAAAAATAACATAAAAGTTAAAATAAACCGCATGCGATAATTATTTAATATTTTATTTTGCATAATTTTATTTTCCTTTCAAATCAAATTTATATAATCGTTTTTTATTTCATTTTTTATCGTCTAAATTCTTTATAACTTTTGCTGGAATTCCAACGGCTACGGAATTTGAAGGAATATCTTTTATTACAACCGAACCCGCTCCTATTATAGAATTATCGCCAATACTTACTCCTGGAAGAATATTCGCCCCCGAACCTATCCAAACATTATTTCCTATAATCACTTTTGACGGGTAAGTCGTATTTCTATCAGCCAAATCGAAGCCATGATTTAAAGTTGATATTATAACATTTTGCCCTATAAAAACTCCGTCTCCTATAATAATTCCTCCTCTATCTTGAAAACAGCAATTAACATTAAAAAATACATTTTTGCCGATAGTTATATTTTTTCCAAAGTCGGTATAGAAAGGCGGAAAACATGTAAAACTTTCGTCTATTTTGCATCCCGTAAGTTCTTCAAATAATTTTCTTACTTCTTCGGGAGTATGATAAGAATTATTTAAAATTGTCGTTATCCTTATAGCATGTTGCGAACATTCATACATTAAAGGAGCTTTTTCTTTATCGTCTCCTCTAATATAATTTCCTTCTTTACAATATTTTATAAAATCGTCCATATTCATTTTATATCTCCTATTATTTATTTTAATTTTTAATTAAATTTTAATACCAATCATGTTTTTCGTTTCTTTCGAGAGAGGATATTTTTTGCATCTCTTCGTCTGTTAATTCAAAATCAAATATATCTATATTTTCTTTAATATGAGCTGGATTGCTTGAGCCAGGAATAACTACGATTTCCTTTTGAATATCCCATCTTAAAATTACTTGAGCTACAGATTTATTATGATTTTGAGCGATTTCTTTCAAAACTTTGTCGTTTAATAATTCTTTTTGATGTCCGCGTCCGCCCAAAGGATACCAAGCCTGAACGACTATCCCCTTGTTTTGAATATAAGGAATAACTTCATTCTCTTGATAATAAGGATGGATTTCATTTTGAACAAGAGCGGGCATAATAGTTATTTGAGGAAGAAAACTTTCTAATTCTTTTATATACCAATTTGACAAACCTATAGAGCGAATCTTTCCTTCTCCAACAGCTTTCTCCATTTCTTTATAGGCTTTCACATCGTTTACGCCAGGATGATGCAAAAGCATTAAATCTATATAATCAATATCCAATTTTTCTAAAGCTTCACTTATAGATTTTTCCGCGTCGTTAAATTGATTTGGATATAATTTTGTAATTACAAAAATCTCTTCTCTCGCAATGCCAGATTTTTTTATTCCTTCGCCCACGCTTTTTTCATTATGATACATATAAGCCGTGTCGATTAATCTGTATCCGTTTTTAATAGCAGTTGAAACGGAATTAACGCAAATATCTCCAATTAAACTGTAAGTGCCAATTCCTATAATCGGCATGTCGTATCCGCTATTTAATCTAACGGTTTTTGTTTGTAAATTAAAAGAAATGTCGTTTTTTCTATAGTTTTGCATATTGTTTTTTACCTCGCTTTTTTGATTTATTTCATTCGTTTGATTTGAAGAAAATAGTTTTGAGCAACTAATTAATTCAATAATTATAATGAAAATCATTATATAATTTAATTTATTTATTGTTTTCATTTTAATTCTCCTTTTGGTTAATTTTTTTATTAAAGAGTTTACAGAATTTTAAAACCATATAAACTCTTTAACATTATAATTTATTTTAGATTTGTTTTAAAAAAGTTTTCCAATTTGTCAAAAGGAATTCTATCAATTCTATCGTAAAGGTCTATATGTTCCGCATCTTCCACAATATATATTTCTTTAGGTTCTGCGGCAACTTTATATGCATCTTCGCTAAAGAAACGAGAATGCGCTCTGTCTCCAACTACGAAAAGAATAGGACGAGGAGAGACTTCTTTAATAAAATCTAAAAGTTTAAAATTCATCATATTTAAAAGACTTGTGCTTGTAAATCCTCCCAAAGCGTTTGTATGATGTCCTCTTTTTAAGGCATAAAATCGAAACCATTCGGCATTCAATTCGTCAAGATTTTCAGGAACTTCATCTAAAGGCTCTTTTGGAAAAAACGGAATATATTCTGGATATCCATTTTCAGCGTCCGTCCATCTTTGCAAAGATAATCTTTCTTTCTCTTTTTGCAAAGCTTCTCCTTTCAAACCTCCTCTTGCAGATACGCTTATATCATACATGCTCGTTGTTGCAATCGCTTTAATTCTTGTATCGTATTGAGCCGCTGAAATAGCAAAACCTCCCGAACCGCAAATACCGACTACTCCGATTTTTTCTCTGTCAACAAATTCTTGCAAACCTAGATAATCTACAGAAGCGCTAAAATTTTCAACAAATATATCGGGCGACGAAACATTGCGAGGAAATCCTCCAGATTCTCCCATAAATGATTGGTCGAAAGCCAAAACTATAAATCCTCTTAAAGCAAGTTCTTTTCCATATATGCATGGTCCTTGTTCTTTAACTCCGCCGTATGGAGCGCCAACTATAATAGCAGGATATTTTTTTGTTTTATCAATATCCTTTTCGTAATATAAATCCGCCACTATATCCAAGCCGTAGCGATTTTTATATTTTACTTTTTCCCTTTTAACATTTTCATTTAATTTTGAAATGTATCCCATATCTTCCTCCGCTTTATTTTGATTGTTTTGATTTGCATTAATTTGTTGTTCGTTTTTATTATTACAGCAAATTAACGCTGAAACCATAATAATAAAAATAAGTTTTTGTTTTTTTGACTTCATTGTCATTTCTCCCTTTAGTCAATTTTTTTATTTATTTTATTAAATCGTATTATAAATAAAGTGTCAAATACTTTTGGTTTATGCTTATCTATGCTTTAAAAGTATTTTAAAATAATATAATATATTTTTATTAAGAACGCCGTTTAAGGATACTATTATGGAAATAAAAGCTTTAAAATATTTTTTAACTATGGCTAGAGAAGGCAATATAACTAAAGCTGCAAATTATCTTAATCTTACGCAGCCGAATCTTTCAAGGCAGATAATTAAACTTGAAAGAGATATAGGAAAGAAACTTTTTATAAGAAGTAGACATAATATTGAATTGACTCCCGAAGGATTTCTTTTAAAAAAGAGAGCCGAAGAGATAATTGATTTGATAGATAAAACGAGAACCGATTTTAAATCAAACGAAAAAATAATTGCGGGAGATATTTATATTGGCGGAGGCGAAACTTACGCTATAGAATTAATAGCCGAAATAATGAAAGATATACAAGAATATTATCCTAATATAATATATCATATTCAAAGCGGAAATTCTGAAGACATAACGGAAAAACTTGACAAAGGACTATTAGATTTTGGAATATTAACAGAGCCGTCCGATTTGTCAAAATACGAATATATTAAAATGCCTGTAAAAGATACATGGGGAATTTTAATGAGAAAAAATTCAAAACTTTCAAAGAAGCAATTTATAACTAGAAAAGATTTGCTGAATTTACCTCTTATATGTTCAAAACAGTTAATGTTAAATCTATTTGCAAATAATAATTTTTTAGAATGGTTTAAAAACGATTTTAATAAACTTAACATAGTAGCTACCTATAATCTTATATATAACGCTTCGGTTATGGTTAAAGCTGGATTAGGATATGTTATAGGTTTTGATAAATTAATTAACACAAGCAATAGCTCTCTTTGTTTTGTTCCATTAAAACCTAAATTAGAATCTGGATTAAATATAGTATGGAAAAAGAATCAAGTATTTTCTCCCGCAAGCAAAATATTTTTGGATAAACTTTATAATAAATTTGAAAAAAATAATTAATAAAATTATTATAACATTGCAATCAACTACAAAGTCAATATTAACAACAAACTACTTATTTAAACTAAATCCTTTACTAGAATAATTAGAAAAATAATAAGTTATAAAAATAAATAATCCCATAATTGCCAAATAATCCAAAAAGAAAAATATAATCGCCTCGTCATAATCAAAAAAAGCGTAATCTATAAGAAGAAACATTTTCTCGTATAATCTTCGTTTTATAAAAGAAAATATTCCATAAATTGCAATCGATATTCCTAAAATATTTATCAATATTCTTAAAATAATAGCTTTAATTTTTTTTAATTTCATCATACCAATAAACATTCCCCAATGCATTCCAATATGAGCCGAAATAAAAACGAAAATCCAAGAAGCCGAAAGCATATGAAGTCTGCGATTAAACATTCCGCCGCCATCCAAATTAAGAAAGAATAAAACTTTACGGGAAAACATTATTCCGCTTATCATTAAACCGAGCATGCAAATTATAAGCATAGTATTAATAAAAGTATTTAATATTCTATTAAAGCTATATTTTCCTTTAAATAAACTTTTATACCAATTAAAATTTAATATATGATGAAGTATAAAGAAAAAGAATAGAGAAAAACCCAAATATTCATGAATCGTATCTCCCGTCCAATGATATGCGGTAAGTAAAAATAATAATATAGTCATAATTATATCCACAAAAATTTTTATTATCTTTTTCATTAATAATATTCTCTCGCTTTTTATTTATATAATTTAATTTTAATAATCTAAACCTTTAACCCAATTAATTATTCTATTTCTCGAATTTCTCACTTCGGGACGATAAACTCCTATAGCGTCCAAAACCTTAACATTATTCGGAAGGGTTCTTCTAATATCTCTAACCGTTCTTGAAAGTCCTCCCGTTCCATGAGCGCAAAAAGGAATTATTGTTTTACCCGAAAAATTATAACTTTCCAAAAATGTAAACACAGCCATAGGACAAGTATACCACCAATTTGGAAAACCCAAAAATATAACATCGTAATCGTTCATATTATTTACTCTGCCAACAAGTCTAGGTCGTTCGTTGTTGTCTCTTTCCTGTCTCGCTTTATTGAGGCATTCGTCATAATCGCTCGAATATTTATTTTCGGTTATTATGCTAAATAAATCTCCGCCCGTTTCCTCTTGTATCCATCTCGCTATCAAACCCGCGTCGCCTGGAGGCAAAACACTTGCCGAAGTCGTGGCGTTTATATCGACTGAAGAAGGGTCGGCTACAAAAGTATTGTCCGCCCAAGTGAAGTAAGCGATAAGAATTTTCTTTCCCGCGTTTTGAGCGAAAGCCAATTCTTCTATTTCTTCGATATTAGAATTTAGATTTTCTTCCGCTTCCAAAAATTCAATAGTTTTTTCTTCATTGTTTGAATTTGAACATGCGGCTAAAATCATGGCAAATATTATAAATATTATATTTAATTTACTTTTCATTTTTTCTCTCCGTTTATTTTATTATTCTTTTCTTAAAAATTAAAGTTTATTTCAAATTAAGGCTGATAAAATTTTAAATTTTATCAAGCCCTAATAAAAATTAAATTTACAGAAGCCCTATTTTTTTAAGCCAATTTCTTATATCGTTTTCAGAGTTTCTAACCGAACTTCCGCTTATAGCCAAACCTTCAAGTATATTCGCATTTGGGTATAAAGCTTTTAAATCGTTGACGCTTCTTCCGAGTCTTGAGCCTGCATGCGTGCATAGAAGAGCGATTTTTTTAGAAGAAATATCTCTATTATCGATTAAAAATTTTTTCACGGCTTGAGGATAAGTTCCCCACCAATTTGGAAAAGCGACAATAATCGTATCGTATTGAGATAAATTATTTACATTTCCGTTTAGCTCGGGAAGAAAATCGGTTCTCTGTTCTTCTCTCGCTTGATTAACGCATTGCCTATAATCTGTTGGATAAGGATTTTTAACCGTTATCTCAAATATATCCGCTCCCGTTAATCTTTTAGTATTTTCAGCGGCTACTCTAGTATTTCCGCTCCAAGAAAAATAAACTATAAGCGTTTTGCTATTTTGAGCGTTTAGAAAAGCTCCCGTAAAAAATATTAAACTTGTTAAAAATATTATAATTCTTTTTGTCATTTATTTTCTCCTTTTTTTAATTTTTTTGTTTTTTAATTTTTTTTAATTTAAATTTTGATTTTATTTTTATTTTTTAGTTTTCCTCCTTTATTAAAAAATTATTTGTTTAATCCTAAACTTTCAAGCCATCTTTTTATGCTTAATCGATTTGCTCCAAAATTAAATCGTTTTCCTGTTTTAAATATGGCGTTAGGACAACATTTTTGCATATAACGAGGCGCAGGCTCAAGTTCGCTTCCTCCGCTTGTGCAAAAAGGAACTATAATTTTACCGCTAAAATCGTAAGCTTCTAAAAAGCTAAAAATTATATTCGGGGCGTTATACCACCAAATTGGAAAACCTACAATAATAGCGTCAAATGGCGAAATGTCTACGCTATTTGCAATTTCTGGACGAGAGTTTTTATCTTTACATTCTATAGTAGAACGACTTTTATTATCTGTCCAATCTAAATCCGCTTTACTGTAAGGAACTTTTGGGATTATTTCAAATAACTTCGCTCCCGAAACTTCAGCGATATTTTCGGCAACTTCTTTTGTAATTCCGCTTGCGCTAAAATAAGCTACTAATATATTCATTTTCTCTCCTTAAAATTTTAAAAATAATTTATTAATTTCTAATTATTATAACATTGGAGTTAACTCCAGAGTCAATAGTAAAATTTAATTTTTTTTATTTAATTAATCAATAGTTTTAATTTTAAAATATTAAATAATTTGAAGCAAATACTTTTATTTTATATCTGTTTATACTTGAAAAGTATTGCAAGCTATGATATTATGATTATAAAAACAAGGATGCAAATGGAATTCAGAGCTTTAAAATATTTCTTAATAGCCGCAAGAGAAGGCAGTATAACCAAAGCCGCTAATCGTCTTAATCTAACTCAACCTAATCTTTCAAGGCAGATAAGTTCTCTTGAAAGAGATATTGGCAAGAAGAGATTCTAAAATTGCTAAAAAGAAATTTATAGAGAAAAAAGATTTACTCAATTTGCCTATTATAGTTCCTAAAACATTGATGCATAATAAATCCGACAATAATAAATTTTTGCAATGGTTTAAAGACGATATTGAAAAACTTAATATAGTTCTTACTAAAAACCTCGTTTATAGTTCAATTTTTATGGTAAAAGAAGGAATAGGATATTCTCTTACGATTATCGATATAAATAATAAAGATATTTGTTTTATTCCGTTAAAGCCTAAACTTAAACCAAGAATAAATATAGTTTGGAAAAAAGGGCAGATATTTTCTCCAGCTGGAAAAATATTTTTAGATAAACTTTGCGATAAATTAAAAATTAAAAATTAAGTTTATTTTTTAGCGTTTGCAAAATTTGCAAATAAATAAAAAGCCTGACATATTGATAGAGTAATAATTGAATATTCTATATAGAAAATAATAATATTAGAATTAAAAATATTTTTAGGAATCATAAACATAGATTTCCAAAGTTCGCTTTTAATAAAGAAAAATACGCCTAAAGCTAAAAATATAAAAAATAAAAAATTATAAGTATAAATTAAATATTTTTTATTCGTTTCTTTTATAATTCTAATAAGTTTTTTAAATGCCGAATTCGTATGAAGTCCCAAATGCAATGCCGTAAAAATAAATCCCCAAGCTGTTGACGACACATGCAAATCTCTAGCAAACTGCGTTGATATGAAAGGCGAAAATGAAAACACGCTTCCCGACATCATTACCGAACTTATAGCCATTAAAATCATATCGGTAAGCAAAATAAAATCTATTATTGCAAACGATTTTCTTGTCCAATTATATTTTCCTTTGTTAAGCCCGAAATACCAACGAATATTTAATAAATGATGAATTATAAAGAGGGCAAATAAAACGCATCCAAATACTCCATGCAAAAATAATCCTCTGCCCGCTCTATAACTCATTAAGTAAATAAATATAAAAAACATCATTATATCTATTAAAATTTTTATCTTTCGTTTCATTATAATTTTTAATTTATCTCTCTTATTCCGTTTTCTTTAAGCCATCCTGAAATTCTTCCTGCAAGTCCCCTGCCTCCCGAATAATTAAATTCAAATCCAAAACCTACATAAGAATCTTTAACTAATTTCGATAAATCCGAAACGCTATCTCCAAACATAGTTCCTCCATGACTGCTAAACGGTATAATAATTTTTCCTTTTAAATCGTATTCTTCAATAAAAGTAAAAACGGGCATAGGCATAGTAGCCCACCAAGTTGGATAACCTAAAAGTATAATATCGTATTGAGCCATATTTTGAACTCTATCTTTTAATTTTGGATGAACATTTTTATTTAAATCTATTTGAGAGACTTCGTAAATATTTCCTCGATAAGGTTTTTCCATGTTTATTTCAAATAAATCGCCTCCCGTTTTTTGTCTTATTATTCTAGCTGCATTTTCGGTATTTCCGCTATAAGAAAAATATGCGATTAATATTTTCGGATTTTGAGGCATTCTTATATTTAAAGAATAAGTTGTCGTTATTGTTTCGTTTATAGCTTGAGAATTTCTAGCTATACGAAATCCTAAATTTCTATCTTTACTCAAAGGATTTGCAGCCGAACGATAGGCGCTTCTTAAATGTTTTGCAAAGTCGTTATAGCTCCCGCCTCTATTTACTCTGAGAGAACCGCTAATTGCTCCAACGGGATTAACCGTATTTATCGTATCGTAATTTCCGTAATAATCAAAACACCATTCTGAAACATTTCCATACATATTATAAATTCCAAATTGATTCGCAGACAAACTATTAACATTAATCGTGTTTCCTCTATAACTACTCGTCACAACGGTTGAATCTCTTCTATTTACATAATTTTCTTCTATTAAATAAGGATAACTTCCGTAAAAGTTGGCGTTTGCGCTCGTTATTTGATTTCCATGATTAAATATTGTAGTTGTCCCAGCTCTCGCCGCATATTCCCATTCCGCTTCCGTTAGGAGTCTGTATCCGTTTGCCGTTCTATTCCATCTTACCGTATTTCCTTCTATAGAATATACGGGAGTTAGTCCTCTTTTTTCGCTTAATTTATTGCAATAATTAACGGCGTCAAACCAAGTTATATTTTCTACGGGTAGACTATCTCCTGAAAAATAGCTTGGATTATTTCCCATTATTTCTCTATAATCTTTTTGAGTCACTTCGTAAGGGTCGATATAAAAAGAATTTATAGTTACCGTATGTTGAGCTTCGTCTCTATTTCTCTGTCTTTCGTTATTCGGACTTCCCATAGTAAAAGTTCCGCCTTTTATTAAAATAAGATTATCCGAAAATTGAGTATAGCTTGGAGTTATATTTATTTCTTTTTCTGTTTTTATAATTTCCATACTTTCTAAAGCTTTTATGTCTTTCTCTGTGTTGAAAAAATAAATTCCAAAACCAGCTATTGCAAAAATGAAAACCGCTATTGTTAAAGCAATAATTTTTGTTTTTATCATTGTTTCTCCTTTTTTTATTTAATGTTTTAATTATTCAGATTTTAAAATATTAAATAATTTGAAGCAAATACTTTTATTTTATATCTGTTTATACTCAAAAGGCATAACTAAAAAATATTATATTTTTTTAATATATTAAATAAATAAGGTTGCCTGCAAAATTGCAAGACAACCTTTAATTTAAGGACTAAATATAAGAAATTTATATAAAATTAATTTTCTATCTTCCAACTTTATCCGCGAATTCTTTAGGATATCTATCTCCTTGAATTACTATTTTTGAAAGAGTTTCGTTTATATCTTTTAATTCTTCTTCGCTTAATACGACATCGGCGGAAGAAACATTTTCTTTTAATCTGTCTAAACTTCTAGTTCCTGGTATAGGGACTATAAAACTTTTTTGAGCCAATACCCAAGCCAAAGCGACTTGAGATAAAGTTATATTCTTTTTATTGGCAATATCTCTTATAAGTTCAACCAATACCTGATTAGCTTCAAGATTTTCTTTTTTGAATCTTGGAACTATATTTCTAAAATCTCCGCTTTTAAATTCGGTGTCTTTCTTTATGCTTCCCGTTAAAAAACCTTTGCCTAAAGGAGCGAAAGGAACAAATCCAATATTCAATTCCTCTAATAAAGGCAATATTTCTTTTTCGGGTTCTCGCCACATCATAGAATATTCGCTTTGAATAGCGGTTAATTTGCAAACGGAATCGGCTTTTCTTATAGTATCAGCTCCCGCTTCCGAAAGTCCCCAATGTTTAACTTTTCCTTCTTTAATCAAATCTTTTATTGTAGAAGCGACTTCTTCAATCGGAGTATTTGTATCCACTCTATGAAGATAATACAAATCTATAGTTTCTAATTGCAATCTTTTAAGCGAACCGTCTATTGATTTTCTTATAACTTCTGGTTTTGAGTTGGGAGTTAAGACTTTTTTATCTGTTTCCAAACCAAATTTTGTGGCTATAATCACATTGTTTTTATAAGGTTTCAAAGCTTCGCCTACAAGTTCTTCGTTAATAAACGGTCCATAAACTTCAGCAGTGTCGAAAAATGTAACGCCCAAATCTATAGCTTTATGAATAAGCGTAATCATCTCTTTTTTATCTGACGGCTCTCCGTATCCTTGACTCATTCCCATGCATCCGAGTCCTATTGCAGACACTTCCAAATCTTTTCCTAAAATTCTTTTTTGCATTTTTATCTCCTTTGCCATTTGGCATTAATTTAATTTATTTAGTTTTTAACTTATTGCATTATTATAACATTGGAGTTAACTCCAGAGTCAATAGTAAAATTTAATTTTTTTTAATTTAATTAATTCCGTTTATTATAGTTATTGCGTTTAAAGTTCTCGGATAACCTATATACGGAATGCATTGAGTAATAGCTTCTATAAGTATGTCTTTATCGTTTCCCATAGAAATATTGGCTTTGGCATGGCTTGTCGCTTGAGGCTCTGCTCCGCCTAAAGATATTAACATTATAAAAGTCAAAAGCTCTCTTGTTTTTAAATCTAAACCTTCTCTAGTATAAAAATCTCCAAAACACATTGCCGACAAATAATTTTGAATATGCTTTAAATTTTCTGTGGAATTTTTATGCATATCTAAAATTATATTTCCAAATATGTTTGTTTGAGCCGATAAACCTTTTTCAAATCTCGTCTCTTTGTTTACCGTAGCTTGAGATTTCAAAGGCAGTTTTATATTTTTATCTTTAAAAACTTTATTCGCTTTTTCTAAAACCGTAAATACTCTAGGAAAACCCACATAAGGTGCGCATTGATACAAAGCCTCTTTTATTTCTATTGCGCTTGCTCCTACATTTAAAGCCGCTTCTACATGTTCCGCTATCATGTTGTTGCCCTGACTTGCCGTAAGAGACACTAAAGTTATAAGCTCTCTTAATTTAGGCTCTAAATTTCCATGATTATAAACTTCTCCGTAAACAAAATTATTGAATATATTTTGCAAATCTTCATCTTCTTTTGAAACTGCAAAATCTCTATTCAATAATTCCTTATATTTTTCTTTTGCTTTCATTGTTATTCCTCCAAAATTATTTAATTGATTTTGCAAATTTTTTGAGCATGAAATAATAAGCAAAACCGAAATTACTAAATATTTTATCTTTTTCATTAACAACTCTTTAATTTTATTTTTTAACTATTTCTATTCTAACTTCAAAATCTCCTTGCATATTTGCAAGTTTATCAATATCGTTTAATTCTCCGATTTTAATTAAACTTCGAGAGTATCTAAAATCTCTATAAAAAATAGCAAGATTTCCCCAAGGGACATAATAAGAAATATCTCCTTTTTTTGGAGTAAATCCTTCGGGTTCTCCTTTAGCCGATAATTTTTTAGGCAAATAGCTTATTTTTTCGGTAGAATTATAATCTTCAAATTTTAGACTTGCTGGCAATTGAGATAAAAATTCTTTTCCGCTTTGAGTATTTAAAATCTCTCCGTAAATTTCATTTCCTGCAAAAGTCATTTTTATCATAGTTTTTCCTCCAATATCGTTTTGGGCTAAAATAATAATTTGAAATAATATTATAAAGCCTAAAATATAGATTAATTTTTTTAACATAATTTATTCTCCTTCTATTAATTTAATTGTTTAATATTTTGAATTTTAAAATATTAAATAATTTGAAGCAAATACTTTTATTTTATATCTGTTTATACTTGAAAAGTATTGCAAGCTATGATATTATGATTATAAAAACAAGGATGCAAATGGAATTCAGAGCTTTAAAATATTTCTTAATAGCCGCAAGAGAAGGCAGTATAACCAAAGCCGCTAATCGTCTTAATCTAACTCAACCTAATCTTTCAAGGCAGATAAGTTCTCTTGAAAGAGATATTGGCAAGAAACTTTTTATAAGAAGCAATTATAAAATAAAACTTACAAGCGAAGGCGTTTTACTTAAAAAAAGAGCCGAAGAGATAATGGATTTAATAGACAAAACAAGAACGGAGTTTAAATCAAATGACGAAATAATAGCGGGAGATATTCATATAGGCGGAGGCGAAACTCATGCAATAGAGTTTATAACGAAAATAATGAAAGAGATACAAATAAAATATCCAGCCGTAAAATATCATGTTTATAGCGGTAATTCTAGCGATGTTTCTGAAAAATTAGATAAAGGGCTTTTGGATTTTGGAGTATTTATAGAACCAGCCGATTTGTCTTTATACGATTATCTTAAAATTCCCGCAAAAGACATTTGGGGAGTATTGATGCGAAAAGATTCAAAACTTGCAAAAAAGAAATTTATAACCAAAAACGATTTATTAAATTTACCGCTTATATTTCCAAAAACGCCTTTATATAATAAAGCTCCCGTAAATAAAATTGCCGAATGGTTTGAAAACGATTTTGATAAATTAAATATAACAGCCACTTACAACCTTATTTATAACGCTTCTATTATGGTTAAAGACAGAATAGGATACGCTATAGGAATTGATAAATTGATTAACGCTAACTATGGCATTTTTCGTTTCGTTCCATTAAAACCAAAATTGGAATCGGAATTAAATATAGTTTGGAAAAAAGGACAGATATTTTCTCAAGCGGGAAAAATATTTTTAGATAAACTTTATAATAAATTTGAAAAAAAATAATTAATAAAATTATTATGACATCGGAGTTAACTCCAATGTCAATAGTAAAATATAATCTAAATCAAACTTTTATACTGAAAAGTAATTTTACTAATTCAATATCGCTATGACTAAAGAATAAACTTTTTCCCGTATCCATAGATTTAATTTTATCCATGTCGTCTGCAGAAAGTTCAAAATCGAAAATATTAAAGTTTTCAATTATTCTCTCTTTATGAACGCTTTTTGGAATAACTACAACATTTCTTTGTATAAGCCATCTTAATATAACTTGAGCTGTAGATTTATTATATTTTTTTCCTATTTCCGACAAAATAGGATTTGTAAACATATCGCCTCTACCTTCGGCAAAAGGTCCCCAAGATTCTATTTGCGTTCCATAATTTTTCATTATCTCGTTATCATATTCTCTTTGAAAAAACGGATGAGTTTCTATTTGATTAATCGCTGGTTTAATTTTATTATGTTCCGCCAAATCCATTAATCTATCGGGATAAAAATTGCAAACTCCAATCGCTCGAACTTTTTTATTTTCTAACAATTCTTCCATAGCTCGCCATGAACCGTAATAATCTCCGAAAGGTTGATGGATTAAATATAAATCTAAATAATCCAACTGCAATTTTTCCATAGAAACTTCAAAACCTTTTTTAGCTTTTTCGTATCCAGCGTCCGAAATCCATAATTTAGTCGTTATAAATAATTCTTTTCTATTTATACCGCTTTCTTTTATCGCATCTCCAACCGCTTTTTCGTTAAAATATGCGGCGGCAGTGTCGATTAATCTGTAGCCCGTTTCAAAAGCATCTAAAACCGCTCTCTTGCATTCGTCATAATCAGAAATTTGATATACTCCGAAACCTAATATTGGCATTTCTACGCCGTTGTTTAATTTTACAGTTTTCATGTAATCTCTCCTTCGCCATTTTTTAATGGCATTAATTTAACTTTAATTTTAATTTATATTACTATTATAACATTGGAGTTAACTCCAGAGTCAATATTAAAGTTTCATTTTTTACTTCTTATTTTTCTTTTTTAATAAATCTTTTTCTCTTTCCACTAAAATTTTTTCGTAATTTTTGATTTTATAATTTATTCTGTCAAAAGTGTTTTGAATTTCTTCAAGCCTTTCTTTTATTACATCTTTTTGAGAAATTAGTAATTGTTTTCTCGCTTCTAATGTCACATCTCCTTTTTTGTAAAGCTTAATATATTATATTAAAGCTTCTATCGACATTCCCGCATTTCGCATACATTTTGAGAATTCTATCCATCCTAAATCCTCTTCGGTATAATTTCTTATTCCCGATTCTGTTCTATTTACTTCGGGAATTAATCCTATTCTTTCGTAATACCTTAAAGTATCAGCCGAAAGATTTACTTTTTTGCTTACTTCAGCTATTGTCATAATTTACTCCTTTTAATTAAATAAATTGTAAAAAATAATTAATTTAATATTATTATAACATTGGAGTTAACTCCAGAGTCAATAGCAAAATACGACTTTATTTAGATATTTTAATAAATTAGTAATTTGAATTTTATTATACTTGAAAAATATAATTAAAAATGATAATGCTTATAAAAACTATTAAGCAATTTTTAATTATACCGAAAATATTTTATAAGAAATATTAAAATTTTTGGAGGAATACGCCTTATGATGCGTTCATTATTTGCCGGCGTGTCTGGTTTACAAAATCATCAAACTAGAATGGATGTGGTTGGAAATAATATAGCCAATGTTAATACTTACGGATTTAAAAGAGGAAGAGTGACTTTTAAGGACATGATAAGCCAATCTATAAGCGGAGCCGCTAAACCGCAAGAAGATAGAGGCGGTATCAATCCTCAACAAGTTGGATTAGGTATGATGGTTGCCACTATAGACACGATTCACACTCAAGGAGCTTTGCAAGTGACGGGAGTCAATACCGATTTAGCGATTCAAGGAGAAGGATTCTTTATCGAAAAGAGAGGAAATAATTCTTTTTATACGAGAAACGGCGCTTTTTCTTTAGATAAAAATGGTTATTTGGTTAATCCGTCAAACGGTTATAAAGTGCAAGGTTGGAATTCTCAAATGAATGAAACGGGAGAGATGATAATTAATACGGCGGCTGGAATTGAAGATTTAATTATTCCTGTCGGCTCAAAGGACCCCGCAAGGGCTACGGAAAATACAAGATTTTTCTGTAATTTGCAAAAAAATTCAGATTATCATCAAGCGGATATAACGGTTTACGATTCTACGGGAATACCAAGACAATTAAGAGCGACTTTTAATAGAACAGATATAAATAGATGGGATATGGTTATAGAAATTCCCGATGCGACTGAAGGAAGTATAAGCGTATCCGCTGGCGACCCTGTTCAAGGCGGTGGAAATAATACTTTTCAATTAGTATTTAACGATGCAGGCTCTTTAATATCCGTAAGCGATGGCGGACAAACTCAAGAAGAAGGAGTTTTAATGCCAAATGTTTCTTTTACTTATCAAGGAACTGAAGGCGAAGTTGAACAAACTATTTACTTGACTCTTGGCGAGGTTGGTTTATTTAACGGAATTACTCAATTTGAATCTCCTTCAACTACAAAAGCGATTGAGCAAGACGGTTATACGATGGGAATGCTTGAAGGATTCAGTATTGACGACAGCGGACAAATAACGGGAGTATTTACAAACGGAAATAGAAAGACATTAGGACAAGTCGCTTTAGCAAAATTTAATAATGCGGGCGGATTGGAAAAAGCAGGAGACACTTTATTTGTGGAAAGCAATAACTCGGGAGCTGCGAATATAGGACCTGCGGCTGTTGAAGGCAGAGGCTCTATTAAAGCGGGAACTTTGGAAATGTCGAATGTAGATTTGAGCGAACAGTTTACAGATATGATTGTAACTCAAAGAGGCTTTCAATCAAATGCAAGAACTATAACTACCGCAGACCAAATGCTTCAAGAAGTTATAGCGCTTAAAAGATAAATAATAGTAAATAGACATATTTATTATTTTATAGTATAATTAATCGGGAGTTTTAATGATACATATAACGAGATTTGATAAAACGATTTTATATGTTAATCCGCATCAAATAGAGTTTATGGAAGAGACTCCTGATTTAGTTATAACTATGCTTTCGGGTAGAAAGATAGTTACTAAAGACAGTTTTGAAACGGTATTAAACAGAATTGTAGAATATAGAAAAAGAATTATAAACGAAGATACTATTAAAAAACCGTCTTTTTATGGAAATGAAGAATAGAATAATAATAGTAATTTTGATATAAATATTTTTTAATTAATTTTTTAGAGAGTAAAATATGGATATAATAGTGCCTATAGGCTTTGTAGCCGTTATAGTAATTAACTTATTCGGTATTATTTCAGGAGGCGGTAATGTCGGACACATGGTCGATATCGCGTCTTTAGTTGTTACAGGACTTGGAGGAAGCACTTCGCTTTTAGTAGCTAATGACTTATCAACCGTATTGGGAGTTCCAAAAGCTATAAAAGTTATTTTAACAAAACCAAACTTTGACGAAGCCCAAATGATAATAACCTTAATAAGTTTTTCAGAGAAAGCAAGAAGAGAAGGCTTATTGGTATTGGAAGACGATATACAAGAAGTTTCAGACCCTTTCTTAAAAAAAGGCATGCAATTAGTAGTTGACGGAACGGATCCAGAACTTGTAAAAAATATATTGAATACGGAAATTGATAATATTGAGGCGAGACATGATACCGTAAGAAAAGTATTTGAAGACGCCGCTTCATTATATCCAGCTTGGGGTATGATAGGAACGCTTATAGGTTTGGTTATAATGCTTAGAAGTTTAGGCGGAGGCGGAGGAACTGAAGCAATCGGTTCTGGTATGGCTGTAGCTCTTATCACGACTTATTACGGTTCGGTTATAGCTAACGGTTTTGCATTGCCTATAGCTGGAAGACTTTCCGCAAGACACTCGTCAGAAACTTTAATAAAAGGCATTATGATTGAAGGAATATTATCAATACAGGCTGGAGATAATCCAAGAATAGTTAAAGATAAATTGGTATCTTTCCTTCCGCCTGCTCAAAGACAAAAAGTTAATGAACAAGTTGGAGATAGATAATATAATTTATTTGGGAATAGAATTAAGGATTTATAATGGCTACTACTAAATTTGGTAAAAAAGCTAAAAAAGCGGGAGATAAAGCTCAAGTTCCAGGACCTTCCGCTCCTTTATGGCTTCAAACTTACGGAGATTTTGTAACTTTGGTTTTAACATTCTTCGTTATGTTACTTGCCTCAATGGAAGCGGCTTTATCTCAAAATTCCGCAATGCAACTTATAGCCACAGCGTTTCAAGGTTCTTTTGGCGTTTTGGACGGAGGAGCTACTTTATCTCAAAGTAGTTTAATATACGGAGGAGCGAGCGCCGAAACTTTGCCAAGCGCCGATAGAGGATATTCTATGGGCAGAAGTATCGATGAAGCCACTTCGGTTTTGGAATCGGAAATAAAAAGTAAAAAAATAAGAGTGACTGAAGATGAAAGAGGATTTGTAATAACGCTTGGAGCTGACCAATATTTTGAATCGGGAAGAACTAATTTAGTAGAAAATCAAAATAATACGGAAACTTTTATTAAACTTGCATCCGTTTTAAGCGGTTTGCCTAACGAAATAAGAATAGAAGGACATACCGATTCGGGAGCTATAATTCCAGGAAGTCAACTTGAAAGACAATTTGGAAATAATTGGGGACTCTCTGCTGCAAGAGCTATAGTTATTTTAGAAAAATTATTTGAAAATGACCAAACGGGAAAATTAGATAGAAATAAATATTCAGTCGCGGGATATGCCGACACTCGTCCTATGGCTTCAAACGATTTGCCTGACGGAAGAGCTTTAAATAGAAGAGTCGATATAGTTATAGTTAGAAGCGATGTCACTTATTATAATCAACGATAAAGAAAAATAATAAAAATATGCTTTTAGCGGATAAATGGAACGATTATAAAATAATAGATTGCGGAGACGGAGAAAAATTAGAAAGAATCGGAAATTTTTTAATCTCTCGTCCAGACTCTCAAGTTATTTGGGCAAAGCAAAAAAACAAATGGGAAAATTTAGACGCTATTTATCATCGTTCAAATAAAGGCGGCGGTTATTGGGAATATATAAATAAGCCGAAAGAAAATTTTATTATTAAATATCAAGATTTATCGTTTTATATAGAGTTTACCAATTTCAAACATATCGGACTTTTTCCCGAGCAAGCGGTTAATTGGCAATTCATAATTGATAAAATAAAACAATCTAAAAAAAATAATATAAAGGCTTTAAATTTATTTGCATATACGGGAGGCGCTACTATTTCTTGCGCTTATGCAGGATGTAAAGAAGTTGTGCATGTTGACGCTTCAAAAAAAATTGTAGGACAAGCGAAAAGAAATATAGAATTAAATAAACTTGAAGATAAAAAAGTAAGGTTCATTATAGAGGATGTTATTCAATTTGTTTTAAGAGAATCGAGACGAGGACGAAAATACGATATTATTATAATGGACCCGCCCGTTTACGGCAGAGGACCTAAAGGAGAGCTTTGGCAAATAGAAACGAGCTTAACAAGATTAATGAAAGAATGCGTAAAATTATTATCTGACGAACCTATACTTTTTTTAATTAATTGTTATACTGCAAGTTTTTCTCATATATCTTTAAAAAATATTTTAGAAACAAATATAAAAAATAAAGGATTTTTTGAAAGCGGAGAGATTGGAATACCGATAGAAAATTCAAAATTAATTCTTCCTTGCGGAATATACGCAAGGTTTTTTACATAGATATAAAAAGTATTGTTATTAATTTGATTATTATTAAAAAAAATATATAATTATATTAAATGAATAAAGGAGAATGAATATGGCAGAATTGCGTTATAATCAATTGCTTGGAGATTATGTTATGATAGCGAGTCATAGGCAGGACCGTCCGCAAATGCCTAAAGATTATTGTCCTTTTTGTCCAGGAAGCGGAAAAGTTCCAGATAGTTACGATGTTTATAAATACGATAACGATTTTCCCGCTTTATCTTTCGAGCCGCCTTTGCCTGATAATGTCGATAATGGAAAATTATTTATAGCAAAACCTTCGATTGGAAAATGCGAAGTAATTTTATATTCTTCAAACCATAATACTACATTGCCTGAACTTCCAGTAGAACATATAACGAAATTAGTTAAATTATGGCAGGAGAGAATGGTTGAAATCGCTAAAAATAAAAAGATAAAATATATTATGCCTTTTGAAAATAAGGGCGAAGTTGTCGGAGTGACTATGCCTCATCCACATGGACAAATTTACGGTTATAGTTGGATTCCTTTGAGAATAAAAAGAAAAATAGAAATGGCTTTATCTTATTATAATATTAATCAAAAATCTTTATTTGAAGATATGCTTAATCAAGAAATTGAAGACGGAAGAAGAATAATTTTTGAAAACGAACATTTTGTATGCTTTTTGCCTTTTGCAAGCGAATATCCTTACGGAATAATGATTATGCCTAAAAAAAATGTTATCGCCATTAATAAATTTAATAAAAAAGAAACGGTTTCTTTAGCGGACGCTTTAAAAAAAGCCACAACTACTTTAGATTTGCTTTTTGATATAAAATTTCCTTATATGATGTGTATGTATAGCGCTCCCGTTAATGATAGTTTTAATTATAAGGATATTTGGCGTTATCATATAGAATTTTTTCCGCCTATGAGAAGTAAAGAAAAACAAAAATTTAACGCTTCTTCTGAAACGGGCGCTTGGGCTTCATGCAATCCTACAAGTCCAGAGGCAATGGCTGCAAGTTTGAGAACGGCATATTTTAGATATATGGGTTTATAATGTCGTTAAAAGTAAGCGTTATAATTCCTCATAGAATCGGAGAGAAAATAGAAAATACTCTTGCGGGCATATATATGTCCGATTACGATAAAAATAAAATAGAGATTTTTCAAGCCGAAGGAACTCATCCAACCGTTCAAAGAAACGAATGCATAAAACAAGCTTCTGGAGATATAGTTTATTTTATAGATAATGATTCTATGGTAAATCCTAATAATATAAAAAAAGCGGTTGAAATATTTGAGAAAAACGAAAATGTAGCTATAGTCGGAGGTCCTGCAATTCATAAAGCGAACTCTTCAAAAGAAAGATATATAGACAGATGCATGCAATCTTATTATGCGGTAGGACCTATAGCGAATAGATACAGCATAAATAAATCATCGTATAGAGAAGGAACGGATAGAGATGTTATACTTTGCAATTTATTTATAAGGCTTAATGTTTTATTCGAGGCGGGACTTTTTAACGAGAGTTTATACCCTAACGAAGAAAATGCTTTAATAGATAAAATTCTTTCGCTTGGTTATAAATTAATGTATGACCCGCAAATAATAGTTAAAAGACCGCCAAGAAAAAATTTAAGATTATATATAAAGATGCTTTTAAATTATGGAAGAGGAAGATTAGAACAACTTTATAGAGATTTTAATAAAAAAAATTTGATATTTACTCTTCCCGCGTTTTTCAGTTTGTATATAATTCTTTTGCCTATAGTTTTTATTATTTTTAAGATTAGCAAAATAAATTATATTGCATTTTATTTTATTCCATTAATTATTTATTTAATAACAACTTTATTCGCGGGAATAATAACCGCCTTAAAAGAAATAGGATTTTTCAATAAAATTAAAGGCTTTTTCGTTTATCCTTATATGTTTTTTTTAACGCATTTTTTTTACGGACTCGGATTTTTTTACGGAATAATTAGAATTGCAAAAGGATTTACTCGAACGGTTAAATTTAATATAACTAAATATAAATCTTTCTCTTAATAACTTTTTATTTTATAAAATCGATAAAATAATATATTAGCTATATTTACATTTCATTAATTATTAATAAATAGTTGTCAAACGCTAATATAAGAAAAAAACTATTTATTATTAAATTAAATATAATTTTATATTGATAATTAAATTAAAAGATATATTATAAATAAAATGAATAATATAATTAAAAAAATATTTATAATAATTTTATTTCCTATTTGTCTTTATTCAGAAGAGCCTAAAAACGATTTTAAAGAATTATATTCTAAAATGAAAGAAAAATATTCTTCAATATATCCAAAAACTTTTGAAGCTTATATAGAAGGCAAAATTATTGAAAGGCAAATATCGACTATACCTGTAAAAAATTATACTTCTTCAAAAGATAAAATAAAATTGAAATTCGCTTTTACTCAAGGAGCAAAGCCTACTATAATTTTAGAAAATGTCGACAGTTTTTACAAAAATATGTTTGAAATATTTGAAGGCGTTTTAGAGACTACGGGATTTTATGCAATCGTTGGAAACTCTCAAAATTTTAATTCTTTTTCAAGTAAGTTCACATTTGAAAGTTTAAAAGAAGAAAACGAAAAATATAAAATTTCTTTAAGAGCAAAGGGAGATAATAAAGATTATAGCATAACTTATACGATAGACAAAGAAAATTTATTAATTGAAAAAGCGGAATATTATAATAAAAAATCTAAAATTTACGATGTCGATATTTTTTATACAAATATTGAAAAATATACTTTGCCCGAAATTATAAAATATAAAAGTTTAGACGGAGCGGTTAATTCTGAAATTAAATTCGTAAATATAAAAACTTCTTCAAAATAATTTTTTTATTATTTAAATATAATCTAAATAAAATATAATTTAAATAAATATTATCTGAAAAATTTTCTATCCAAATAATCTTTTGATAATCTTAAAACAAACGGGCGTCCATGCGGGCAGTTGGTTAAAATATTTTCTTTTTCAAGCAAGTCGAGTAAAATTTGAATATCGCTATTTGAAAGTCTATCTCCCGCTTTCGGAGAATATTTGCAAGAGATTGAACTACATGTATGTTTTATAAGTTTTTCCAAAGAATTATTTTCGCCTTTTGAAATATAAATATCCAAAATATCTTTAATCATTTTTTCTATTTTTTGATTTTTCGGCATATATATCGGAACTTCTTCTATTATTATGCTGTTTTTTGAATTGGTTTCAAATTTTATTCCGATAGCTTCGATAGTTTCTTTATGACTATTTAAAATATCTATTTCGTAATCTCTGTATTCTATTTCGCAAGGAACTAATAATTTTTCGTATTCTAATTTTCCTTTTGTTAAGGTTTTATATATTCTTTCATAATTTAATCTTTCATAGGCGGCATGCTGGTCTATAATATACATTTCCTCTCCTCTTTCAGCTACTATATACGAAGAAAATATTTGTCCAACCGCTTTCGTATATTCTCCGAATTCTCTTAAATCTCTTTCGGGAGCGAATTTACTAAACTCTTTAATTTGATAAGAATTATAATATTCTTTTGTATTATTATAATTGTTATATTGATTAGCGTAATTTTCATTATTTTGAATTTTAAAAATCGGAGTCGATTCAATATCGGTTTCAATATTTACAGAAGAAAAATAAGCGCCTTCGTTTATTTTATTAAATATTTCGTTATAAATCATTGCCGATGTTTCTCTTTCGTTTTTTATTCTAACTTCTTTTTTGCTCGGATGAACATTGACATCGATTTTATTGCAATCAATATTTATGTATAAAAAATAAAACGGATATCTTTCTTTTGGTATGGCGTTTGAATAAGCGTTTTTTATTGCAAAAGAAATCGCTCTATTTTCAATCGGACGATTATTTAAAAATATAAAATTATTCTTTTTGATTGATTGACTAATTTTTGAATTTGAAAATAAACCGTAAATAGAAATATTTTCTTTTTCAATATTTATTTCTATAAGATTTGAAAATATATCGTTATCATTTAAATAATTTTCTATTCTATCTTTTAAGCTTTTAGCTTTAGCGTAATATATTGCAAGTCTTCCGTTATTTGTTAATCTCATTGAAATATTAGGTTGAACTAAAGCTTCCGTATCGAAAACTTCTTTCATAAGAAAAAATTCTCTTGAAGTATGTTTTAAGAATTTATATCTTGCAGGTATATTAAAAAATAGATTTTTCGCTATAATTTTTGTGCCTTTAGAAAAGGCTGCGGGTTTATGCTCTATTATCTTTCCGCCTTCTACAATTATTTTTCCTCCGTTATTTTCATCCATATTTTTTGAAATAATTTCTAAATTCGTAACATCCGATATTGAAGCTAAAGCCTCGCCTCTGAAACCTAAAGTATTAATAGAATCCAAATCTTCAATAGAATGAATTTTACTCGTGGCATGATGAGATATTGCAAGAGGAAGTTCTTCAAATTTTATTCCATCTCCGTTATCTTCGACAATCATGCTTTTTATTCCAGATTCTTGAGTGGAAACTTCTATATTATCGGCTTTAGAATCAATAGCGTTTTCTAAAAGTTCTTTAAGCATAGAAGCGGGTCTTTCTATAACTTCTCCAGCGGCTATACGATTAGCGACAGAATCGGGCAATTTCATTATTTTTTTATTCATGATTAACGATTTTAATAGATTTTTAAAATTTTGGAATAATACAATTTTGAAATTATTTTATATAATCGTCTCTTCCCAAAACTTTTGCCAAATGCTGAATAATGGTTTGTCTTTGAACGGGTTTTACTACATAACCGTCTATTTTAAGTTTTAAAAATTCGCTTAAAATTCCTTTATTTGCATAAGAAGTGACAACTATAACTTTGCCTTCATAATTCAAAGCCCTTATTCTTTTTAATAAATCTATTCCATTCATTTGAGGCATATCAAAATCAATCATAAGTATATCGGGTCTGTCGGGCGATTCTTTTAATTGCTTTAACGCAGTCATCGCTCCGTCAGCTTCAAGCATAACATTAAAATTTTCGGATAAAAGTATTTTTTTTTCGGCTATACGAATTGTGCTTGAATCGTCCACTATCATTACCTTATATTGTTTCTCTGTTTTAGGATTTATCCCTAACGGATATGAAGCCATAATTATTCCTTATATTTTTTTTTATTAATATTCTTTAATTAAATATTTACGATAAATATTATATAATATTGAAGAATTATTATCAATCGTTTTATTGCTATTTTATTAATAAAATTTTTATAATATTTAGTATTGATAAAATAAAAACTATCAAATATAATAATAAATAAATTTAAGATAAAAAATTAAATCTTTTTAATAATCTTAATTAAAAAGTTAATTTTTACATTAAACTATTTTGTAATGTTTATATTATTTTTTGAAGGAGAAAATAAAAATGAAACTAAAAATATTTATAATTTCTTTTATGTTAATTTTTTCAAGCGCTCTATTTCCAGCTTTTGAATTTGAGCTTTTGTCTAAATTTGGATTTGCAGACAGTTGGACGGATTTAACTAAAAGCGTATTTGAGCCAAGAATAAATATAAATTTGCAAATGGGTTATGAATTCCCTGTAAATAAAGGCTTATTCAAAGGTTTCGGTTTATTATTCGATTTCGGGATTGATGCAAATATGCTTTCTATAGCAAACCCTAACGAAAACTATAAAATAAATCAAATAGAGGCTGGCGGAGTATATACAGGGCTGGCTTTTAAATTTGTTTTAAGTAAAAATCCATCTTCTATAGTCGATATGGCTTTGGGTTTGGCTTCGGGCATAAAATTTATTCCGATTATTGACGACTTAAAGATAAAACCTAATAAAGTTCCTTTCTCGCCTTATGTTAAATTATTTTTTGAAAATAGAATTTATACTACCGAAAAAATATCTTTGGTTGCGGGATTTGACATTTATTACGAATATATGTTTTTCGATAAAAATGATAGAAATAGATTATTTGCGGGCTATAATATAAATCAGCATCATTCAATAGGAGCTAATGCTACTATAGGGCTTCGTTTTGGTAAAAGGTAATAAATTAAACAATTAAAAATCATTTCACATTAAAAAGGATTGTCCATTAATTTAGATAATCCTTTTTATTTTTATAATTGATTAATTAAAATTGATATAAAAACGATTGAAAAAATATAATATTTGTATTAATATATAATTCGTTTAATTAATAAAATGGATTTGAAAATGATTTGTTATGATAAAAATATTCTCATGTGCGAAGATATTAAAATTTCCGATTTGGTTAAAATTTATAAAACGCCTTTTTATGTTTATTCAAAAAATGATATTCTTGAAAAAATAAGACATTTGAAAAACATATTTTCGGAAATAAAAGATTGTTCTATAGTTTACGCTATAAAAGCTGAAAATAATTTATCGATATTAAAACTTATGATAGAAGAAGGAATCGGAGGCGATGTAGTTTCGATTGGAGAGATTTTAAAATATATAAAAGCTGGCGGAAAAGCGGAGAATATAGTTTTTTCGGGCGTAGCTAAAAGCGAAGAAGAAATAAAAAAATCTATAGAATTAAATATAAAGAGATTCAATATAGAATCGTTTCCCGAAGCGATTCGAATAAACGATATTGCAAAAGAGCTTAAAAGAAAAGTAAAATGTTCGATAAGAGTAAATCCAAATGTTGACGCTCATACTCATGAAAAAATTACAACGGGAATAAATGGAAATAAATTCGGAGTGAGCATAAAAACAATAAGAGAGAATTCAAAATTATTAAAGAGTTTAGATAATATAGAAATAGAATCTTTATCAATGCATATTGGCTCGCAAATGGTTGATGCAGAGCCTTTTTACAGAGCAATAATTGTAATGAAAAGTTTAATCGAAGAAATAAACAACATGGGATTTAATATAAAAAATATAGACATTGGCGGAGGTTTTGGAGTTCGTTATAATAGAGACCATTCGGGTTTTGATTTTGATAAATTTAAAAAAGAAAGCATTAACTTATTAAAAGAAATGGCATTAAGCGTAACAGTTGAGCCTGGACGATATTTTGTAGCCGAAGCTGGCGCTTTAATAATGAAAATAGAATATATAAAAGAAGAATTAAACAGAAAATATGTTATTTTAGACGGAGGCATGAACGATTATATTCGAGTTGCAATGTATGAAGCCTATAACGAAATAGCGCCTTTAATTAAAAGAGAAGGTTTTTCAAATTACGATTTTGTGGGACCGATATGCGAAAGTTCCGATATATTTGCAAGCGATAGAGAATGCGCTTTACTTGAAGCTGGAGATTATGTGGCTTTGCTTGATGCTGGCGCTTATGGATATAGTATGGCTGGAAATTATAATTCCCGTCCTTTAATCGCTCAAATTATGGTTGATAAAGACAAGAATTATATTATAAGAAAAGAACAGAGTTTTGAAGATATGATAAAAGACGAGTTATTATAAATTGATATTTTTTATTAAAAGTAAATTAATTTTTTAAAGCGCTCAAAATATTATTCTTTTTTTATAACGCATTTATATTGTATGTAAGTCAAAATTATTGATTATTTTTTATAAAAAAAGAATATTAATTAGCCATAGGAATGCAAATTGTAAAAAATAATTTATAATTTTAAATCTAACTTATATTAATATTTTAATTTTATATAAAATACATCGAATTTTTAGTCTACTTATTATTGACAAAATTAATTAATTATCTATACTCTTTATATGCGTAATTCTATAAATACCTCGATTAATACTTCTATAAGAAACGAATTAAAATTAAATAGCCAGACAAAATTATGGCTTAATATTATATCTATTCCCGCGATAGAATTAAAAGAAAAAATTGAAAAAGCGATTGAAGAAAATCCTTTTTTAGAATACGATATAAAATCAAATCATAATAATTTAGATATAAATTCAATAATCGAAAATACCGCTTCAAATAGTAAAGAAAGTTTATTTGAGCATCTTAAAAGTCAAATATCAATAGTTTTTAATAATAAAAAAGATGTTGAATTGGCTGAATTAATATCGACTTTTATAAACGAAAACGGATATTTAACAATTTCGCCTGAAGAGATATCGGATATTTTAAATATAAGCGTTAAAAAAGCAAATGAAATAATAAAGATATTAAAAACTTTAGAGCCAATCGGAATTGCTGCAAAAAATATATCGGAATGTTTATCTACACAGTTAAAAAATAAAGAAAATATAGATAAAAATATAAAAAATATAGCGATAAATATAGTAGAAAATTATCTTAATGAATTATCTAAAAAAGATTATAAATATATATCTTTAAGAATGAATATATCTGAAAAAAATATTTTAGAAGCCTTAAAATTAATACAAACTTTAGAACCTTATCCAGCTAGAGAATTCGATACAACGACTATAAAATATATTGTGCCAGAATTATTTATATTCAAAGAAAACGATAAATGGCAAGTAAAAACTAACGAAACTTTTATATTGCCCTTGAAAATTAATAAAAAATATAGTAAAATATTAAAAGAGAATAATTTTAATAATGATATTTTGAAAGAAAAGAAATTAGAGGCTCAAAATTTGATTAGCACGGTGAACGAAAGAAAAAAGAGTTTAAAAAGAGTAGGTGAAGGTTTATTAAAATTGCAAATTGATTTTTTTGAGAACGGAAAAGAATTTATGAAACCGTTAAGATTAAAAGATTTAGCTTTGGAAACTAATTTAAGCGAATCGACTATAAGCAGAATATCTAACGGAAAATATCTTAATACGGTTTGGGGAACTTTTTCAATAAAATATTTCTTTTCTAAAAATATAAAAGCGATAAATGGAGAGTTAGGCTCAAGAGCGGTTAAAGAAATTATAAAAAGAATAATTGAAAATTCTAATGCAAAATTAAGCGATGAAAAAATAAGATTAATTCTAAAAAGCGAAGGAATAGAAATAGCAAGAAGAACGGTTGCAAAATATAGACAAAGTATGAATATAATTAAATAACAATAAACTAAAGGAGTAAATTTTTTATGCATCAAAATATTATAGGTAAGAATGTTAGAATTACAAAAAATGTGCGAGAACATATAGCGAATAAAATGCAAGGCATAAAAATTCAAGCGGATAGAATAATTGACGCCAATATTATATGCGAACATATACATGAAAAATATATCGTTCATGGAACTATAACATTTGGCAAAAAAGTTTTTTATGACGAGGAAAAAGAAAAAGATTTATATGTCGCAATAGATATGATGTTTCAAAAAATAGAGAGAAAAATTAGAAAGGCTAAAGAAAAAGTTATTGATAAATCTCAAAGAGCCGTTGTCGATAAAACCATTAAAGTTGAAGAAGATGAAGACGCTTATTCTATTAAAACAGTCGGAATATACGAAAAACCCCTTGAAGAATTGGACGCGATTTTGCATTTCAATTCCGATAAAAATCCTTTTATGGCTTATTTTCCAATAAGAAGAGACGAAGATTTATATAATATAAAAATCGGAAAATATCCTTCATTTCTTTTTAGAGATAATAAAAATATAGTTTATGAAATTCATAATATTGAAAATCAAGAAACAAAGCATAGTCATTGGAATATAGAGAAAGTAAGCGTAACGAATGACAATAATATAAACTATTCTGAAAAAAGCAGATATAAAATAGAAGAGTATAATGTAAGCGAAGCTGTGAATTATTTGACTGAAAATAAAGATAAAAAATTTGTGGTTTATATTAGCGGCATAACGGAGCAAATTGAAGGTTTATATAAAGAAACGGATAATTCTTTTGTTTTAATAAGAATGTTTGATATTTAAATTTAATTTTTATCCTAAAAAAGGAGGTAAAAAATATGAGTTTAATAGATTATATAGATAAAAATTCTATAATGATAGATGTTCAAGAAACTAGTAAAGAGCGTCTGCTTTCAAAAATGGTAGAAAGATTAGATAATTGCAAATTGCTTTTAAATAAAGAAGAAGCGGAACATTCTATTATGGCGAGAGAAAAATTAATGAGCACGGGAGTCGGAAACGGAGTCGCAATTCCTCATTCAAAAACAAATTCGGTAAAATCGATAACTCTTACTATAGCTACTGTTAAAAATGGAATAAATTATAAATCTCCCGATAATAAAAAAGTTTTTGTTATATTTATGCTTCTTTCTCCTAAAAGTTCTGCAAGCGATAATTTGAAAGTTTTAACAAGCATAGCGGCAATACTCAGAGATAATACTCATTTTATAGAAAAACTTATTAACGCTGAAAAATCGGACGATATATTGGAACTTATAGCTAAAGAGGAAATGAGAGTTCAATGCCAAAAATAACCGTTGAAAAATTTTTAAGTCTTAACGAAGAAAAGAATAATTTTCTAAAAGTAAGATTAATAACCGATTCAATAGGAATGAATAACGAAATAATAAGTTATGAAGTAAACAGACCAGGAATGGCGTTATTTGGATATTTTAAAGATTTTGCTTTTGAAAGAATACAAATTTTTGGAAAAGGCGAAGGAAATTATGTTTTAACTCTCGCCGAAGAAAATAGACTCGATATATTTGAAGAATTATTTAAATATAAAATGCCATTATGCATTTTCACTTATAATTTAAATCCTCCCGAATCATTTATAAAAATAGCCGAAAAAAATAATGTTTGCGTGATTATAAGCGAACTTAAAACTATGGATATGATTAGAAATATAGAAAATTTAATCGAAGAAGAACTTATAGAATCGCATACAGTTCATGGAGGATTGGTTGAAGTTTTTGGAGTAGGCGTTTTAATTTTAGGAAAAAGCGGAGTAGGTAAGAGCGAAGCGACATTAGAATTAATTTCAAAAGGACATAGATTAATCTCTGACGATACGGTAGAGTTTAAAAAATTAAACGATGGAAGAATAATTGGCAGAAAAAACGAATTCATAAAACATAATATGGAAGTTAGAGGAATTGGAGTAGTTGATATAAGCAGACTTTCGGGTATGAGCGCTATTAGAGATAAAAAAAGATTAGATTTGGTTATAGAGCTTGAGAATTGGAATGACGATGAACAATACGACAGAATGGGATTGGAAGAAAAAACTTATAATATATTAAATACCGAAATTCCTTATATAAAAATTCCCGTTAGGTCGGGAAGAAATATTTGCATTTTAATAGAAACAGCAGCTAAAAATTTTAGGTTAAAAGAAATGGGTTATAATAGCGCGAAAGAATTGAATAAAAATTTAATCGCTCAAATAGAAAAAAAGAAAGCTAACAATTCAATATAATAATTGTAATTTTACTTTAAATATATTATACTATTTCAAATTAAAAATTAGGAAATTAAATTATGTCTACAATAGCGGTAGGAATGAGCGCGGGAGTCGATTCGACTACTACGGCAAAACTTTTGAAAGAGCAAGGGAATAATGTTTTCGGCGTGACAATGCTTCATTGGGATGGAGATGAGCGAGCGCCTTTAAGTAATTCTTGTTATGGACCTTATCAAAAAAAGATAGTTGAAGATTGTAAAAAATACGCTGAGCAAATAGGAATAGAATATTTTACATTTAACTTAAGCGATATATATAAACAAAAAGTTATAAATTATGTTATAGATTCTTATAAAAACGGACTTACTCCAAATCCTTGTATAATGTGCAATAGCCTTATAAAATTTTCTGCATTATTTGAAGCTATAGAAAATATAGGTTTAAAATTCGATAAATTTGCAACGGGACATTATGCGGGCGTTAGATACGATGAAAAAACAAAAAGATATATTCTTTTGAGAGGAAAAAATTTGATAAAAGACCAATCTTATTTTTTATATAGATTAACTCAAAAACAATTAAGCAGAATAATATTTCCAATGTATGAAAACACAAAAGAAGACACGAGAGAAATTGCAAGAAAATTTAATCTTGAAGTCGCAGACAAAAACGAGAGTCAAGATTTTTTTGGCGGAGAATATCATAGATTATTTGACGAAGATTTGGACGGTAAAATTATTCATATAGAAACCAATCAAGTTTTGGGACATCATAAAGGAATTTGGCATTATACGGTTGGACAGAGAAAGGGACTCGGCATAGCTTATAAAGAACCGTTATTTATTGTAAGTTTAGATAGCGAAACTAATACGGTTTATGTTGGCGGAAAAGATTATACTTTTATAAAAGAAGTAAATATTAACAATATTAATTGGATAGCAGAACCTAAAGATTATGAATTTGAGGCTTTAGTAAAAACAAGAAGCGCACATAAAGGCGCAATGGCTATAGTTAAACAAGTAGACGAAAATAAAATAAATATAAAATTTTTAGAGCCTACGGGAATAGTAGCCAAAGGACAGTCATGCGTTTGCTATAATGACGATGAAGTTTTATGCGGCGGGATTGTTTATTAGAAATTATTTAATTTAAAGAAGTATTTTTTATGTATAAAAACTGTTGACATATTTTTAATTTATGTTAAAATTATTTTAAAATAAATTATCAAAAATATTAAAAATGAGATTTAAATATGATAATTAAGAATACTGTAAATTCGTTAAGCAAAGCAAAGCAAAGCAAAGCAAACCTTTAAACTTTTTTCAACATTATGTTTATTTAATAAATATTATATTTTATTTTCTAAAAAATATTTTAAGTCTATATTTAATATTATTAAAAGAAAAATTAATTTCTTTTTGTTTTCAAAAGATTTTTATATAAATAATTTATTATTTAAGGAGATTAAATTATGACGGAAAAGCAAAAAATAAGAAATCAATATAAAGTATCACATAATAATTCTTATACTAAATTATTAAATGAATGTAAAAAATATAAAGAAAATCCTAAAAATATCATTGGAATTATTAGATACTACAGCTATAAAGCCCGTGCAGAATGCGGAATTGAATATATGAAAAACGATAAACCTACAATTTTTAATAAAATAATAAAATTTATTAAGGAGATTAAATTATGACGGAAGAACAAAAGAAAAAATGTGAGAAAATTTATAACTTATATAAATTAGATTCTCGAAATAGCGGATTATTTACCAATATAAAAGAATCTGTTAAATTCATATTAATGCCTATAATACCTAGTTCTTATTTAGTTAAATATGGCGGTAGGTGGATTAAAATAACCATGCTTTTAGCAAAAGTATTTAATAAAAATATAACTAAAGAAGAAGCGGAAAAAATTATTGATATTTTTTATAAAAATCAAATTAATCCCCTTTATCGTAATCGTATAATTATTCCTATCCGTATATTAATGAATCAATCTAATTATAGATATATATTTTGGAAAATAGCGAATTATTTTGATAGTAATAATAAAGAAAATAATAATAAATAAAGAATTCATTAAAAGGAGATTAAATTATGACGGAAGAACAAAAGAAAAAATGCGAGGAAATTATTAATTCCTACGAAGAAAAGTATAATAAAGATTTTGAGGAAGCTTTAACTAACATTAGTAATGCTCCCGAAATTCTCAATGTCACTATAAATGATGTTAAAGAAATTAAAAATTATATACCTATGCTTTTATTTTGGTATGATAAATCGGATTTAAAATGGAATATAGTTTCCCCATTACATTTAGAACCTACTCCTCAAGATAAGGCAAGAGCCAAATTTCTTGAACTTTTAGCCAAAACAAAAGATAAAACGGTAGAAAATATAATTGATTTAACCATAGATTTATCGGAAGTATTCGGTAATGGTATAACTAAAGAAGAAGCCAAAAAATTACTATTTAATAAAAAAGCTACCAAAATGGATGGAACATTTTCATATTTGAATATATTCACGGAAGCTACGGAAGAATTTATAAAAATAATGAAAAACTATGAAAAATGATATTTTGAATATGAAAACTATGAAGAAGAAATATGTAGTATTAAAAATATAGGAGAGGCAATAGCCAATTATTTTGAAAAGGAGAAAATTATGTCAAATAATGACGAATTAACATTAAATTTATTAATTTTAGGGCAGACAGGCGTTGGTAAAAGTAGTTTAATAAACGCTTTAGTTGGCGAGTATATCGAGATTTTTTTCAACAAAGATGGAATATTCCCGCATCAACATGAAATAGACGGTAAAAAAGTTGTTATATATGACAGCTGGGGTTTAGAAGTAGGAAAAGACGAAAAATGGGAAAAAATTATAAACAATGCGCTGAAAGAAAAAGGAGTTGATAAAGATATTAAAGATTGGTTTCATAGCGTTACATATTGCATACAAGCGGGCGGACTTAAAATACAAGACTTCGATATTAAAATGATAAAACAATTTGCTGACGAAAAATATAATATAATAATCGCTTTAACGAAATCCGACCAAATAGGAAAAGCAAAAAGAGAAGAATTTATAGAAATAATAAAAAAAGAAGTAAAAAAAGCTACTAAAAAAGATATTATGGTTATTACAGTTTCAGCAGACCCCGAACAATTAGACAACATGACTGAAAAACCTAAACCTTTTGGGCTTGAAGAATATAAAGCGGCTATTTTAATATCTTGGAGAGAAATATTTATAAATAGAATTCCCGTTCATATAGTAGAAAAATTGAAAAAAGATATAGAAAATGCAAAATATAACGCTCCAAGAGAAGGCAAAGATAAAGAATTATCTAATAAAATACAAAAACATTTTAGCAATATATTAAATACCAATATTCAAAAATATGTTAGAGAAAGTATAGAAAAATATTATAATATTAATGTTGATATTCTTGCTGCAAGTAAAAATATAAATCTTTCAAATAGAAAGTTAGATTTAAATTTTTATTCTGAATTGTATGGTAGCGGAACAATAGAATTTTGGACTGACTTTTTTAGCGACCTTGAATATTTTGAATTTGTAGACCGTATAAAGTTAATTTTATTAGTGCCATTAGCAATACCAATGGGCATATTAGAATTTGGTATTATAAAACCTCTCGAGTTTCTTATGCATATTATGGAAAAAGGAAATAAAATTGAAACATTTATAAACGATGTAATTCGAGAATATTTTGAAAAAATAGGAACAGAAGAATTTGAGGATGAAATCAGAAAAATTATTATAAACAATTTAAATGAAATTGATAAAAAAATAATAAAATTAAATTAAATTTTTTAAGGAGAAAATTATGACTGAAGAACAAAAGAAAAAATGCGAGGAAATATATAATTTACATATTGATTTTCCTCTTAAAATTAGACCTATTTTTTTACCTAAATTTGGATGGGTTAAAATTGCCATGCTTTTAGCGGAAGTATTTAATAAAAATATAACCGAAGAAGAAGCGGGAGAAATTTTTGATAATATTTTTAATGATATTAATAAAAATGGAATGAATTGCGTTAAGGCTAAAGCTATACTTCTACCTATAGGAATAAATCCAATAAGTCAATCCAATTATAAAGATACATTTTGGAAAATAGCCAATTATTTTGATAACGGCAATAAAGAAGCAAATAAAATAAATAAAATAAATAATGTCGTAGAAAATACGGCGAAGGAGAAAATTATGTCAAATAATGACGAATTAACACTAAACTTATTAATTTTAGGGCAAACGGGCGTTGGTAAAAGTAGTTTAATAAACGCTTTGTTTGGTAGAAAGGTGGCGGAATCTAGGGTAGGTCCTCCCGTTCCTATAGAAAAAGGTATAAAGGAATATCCAACCGAATTGGACGGCAAAAAAGTTAACTTGTTCGATACAGAAGGAATTGAAGTCGATAAAGTTCCAAAATTTAAAGAAATGATAGATAAAGCGCTAAAAGAAAGACGCGTAGATAAAGATATTAAAGATTGGTTTCATAGCATCACCTATTGCGTACAGGCTGGCGGATATAAAATACAAGACTTTGATATCGAAATAATTAAACAATTTGTTGACGAAGGGTATAATGTAATAGTAGCTTTAACGAAATCCGACCAAATAGGAAAGGCAAAAAGAGAAGAATTTATAGATAAAATAAAAAAAGAAGTAAAAGAAAAGACTAAAAAAGATATTATGGTTATTACAGTTTCAGCAGACCCCGAACAGTTAGACCACATGACCGAAAAACCTAAACCTTCTGGGCTTGAAGAATATAAAGCGGCTATTTTAATATCTTGGAGAGAAATATTTATAAATAGAATTCCCGTTCATATAGTAGAAAAATTGAAAAAAGATATAGAAAATGCAAAATATAACGCTCCAAGAGAAGGCAAAGATAAAGAATTATCTAATAAAATACAAGAATATTTTAGCAATATATTAAACGCGAATACTCAAAAATATGTTAGAGAAAGCATAGAAAAATATTATAAAATTACCGCGGATATTCTTGCATCAAGTAAAAATATAAATCTCTCAAATAAAAAACTGAATTTGAATTCTTTTTATAGTGAAGAAGTTACAAAAGATATGATAGAAATGTATGGGGATTTTTTCAGCGATTTTTTGGATTTTGATTTTGGCGACCGTGTAAAAATTATTTTAGCAGCTCCTCTAATAATACCAATTGCTATATTAGAATTTGGGATTATAAAACCTCTAGATTTTCTTGTTCGTATTATGGAAAGAGGAGATAAAATTGAAAAATTTATAAAAGATGTAAGCGAAGAATATATTGAAAAAATAGGCGAAGAAGAATTTGAGAGCGAAATTAGAAAAATTATTATAAACAATTTAAATGAAATTGATAAAAAAATAATAAAATTAA
>ERZ1673700.616-NODE-616-length-44004-cov-13.172154_pt1 | contig 44004 bp, 37 predicted proteins | sample MGYA00580230_ERZ1673700 | MGnify/ENA primary metagenome ERZ1673700 (study PRJEB41218, sample SAMN15661782) | gut metagenome | host: Homo sapiens | place: Canada: London | collected 2015-08-20/2019-03-30 | study: EMG produced TPA metagenomics assembly of...
ACGGAGGAGGAGATGGAGTTTATTATTGGTTATGAGTTGGAGTTTAGGGTTTAGTCAGATTAATTATTATTAAACTTATTAATGCTTGACAATTTTTATATAATGAATAAACTTAAATAAAGGATTAAATAATGATAATAAACGCTATTATAGAAAAAGATAAAGACGGATATTTTGCTTTTGTTCCCGAGCTTAAAGGTTGCGTAAGTCAAGGCAATAGTTTTGAGGAAGCTAAAGCAAATATTAAAGAAGCTATAGAATTATATATGGAAAGTATTGAGGAAGACGATTTAAATTTATTATTGTCAAAAGATTATGCAATAGCTCCAATAGAGGTTTCGCTTGAAAGATAAACTTCCAAAATTAAATTCAAAAGAAGCGGAAAAATTACTTTTTGAAAACGGATTTATTTTAGACAGGCAAGGCTAAAGCCTACTTTCGCGAAAACATTAACACTCTGAATTTAAAGTTTAATATATACGGGATAGTTTATTTATTTTAAATCTTATTATTTTTAGGAACTGGAATTTCATTACCTTAATACTGAATTTATTAAGATAAAAAAGACACCGTAATAAATACGATGCCTTTTAACTATCACTATCTTATCAATATAAACTAATCTTTATTTCCATCTTGCCGTTTTGTTTCCATCATCTTTTAAAGTTAATCCAATAGTTAAGCCTGAAGTCGTTAAACGAGAAACCTCACTTGATAATGCATAACCGCTTTTAACTTTTTTAAATTTCAAAGTGAAAGTGCAAGTTTTCTTGTCAGCGCTAATTGTCGGAGGAGTAGAATCATAATCTATATCAAAAACCGAACTACTAAAATATGTTTTGTATTGTGTAGTTCCCGCTATAGCATCTGCTAACGAAAATGTTTTTCTGCTTGCAGTATGAGTTACACTACCTGAAGTGGTTGTTGTAGTTCCAGTTGCAGAAAAATTAGGAGAAGAACCAGAGAAAGTGGCGCTCTTAAAATCAAATGTAGTTGTTCCACCATCAAAAAAAAGTATCTCTCCATTTTTTTGTGAACCAAACATACCATCTGAATTTTTCACGGATTTCATCATATTTTCTATATCATTTTTGGTTATTATTTGGGCTTTGATTAAATTTACTTTAACATCAAGAGTTTTTGTGTCTTCAGAAATATAATCCGTGAATTTAAATATTATCGTGTATTGATATTTTTGTTTAGCGGTTAAACTTGCGCTTGAAATTTTGTTTCGTCCAGAATACGACAAAGTTAATTCTTTAGTCGATTCAGTATAACTGAAATCGCCCGCTACTAAATTCAATGGATTTGAACCGCTGTCTACGCTTTCTATTGAAACCGAGTAGCTCGTAGAACCGTAAACATTAAACCCTACAGTTCCCGCCGTGCTAACTGACGAATTAGCAAGCGTTATGTCTTTAGAGTTGTTCCACTTTTCGCTTACGGAGAAATAGTTATAATTTCCTCCAGTATCGCCTCCCGTTGTTCCTTCATTGCTGCAACTTACTGAAAATAGCATTAAAGATAGTAAAGCAATAAATAATTTGAATGATAAAAGATTAGTTAAGAGATAGTGGTAGTTGTTTTGTTTTGTTTTGTTTTGTTCATGAGAATTTACCTCGTTAAATTAGTTTATTCCGAAAGTTTTTCCTTCGGTTATTTAAGTAAATTATACAACATTTAAAATTTTTTGTCAACAAAATAATTTAAATATTTATTAATTATTATAAACTATTTTTAAAAATATATCAAGCGTTTATTTTAAAAAATTTCGCAAAAAATAATCTTTATAATCTCACTTAATAGTTTAATTAAAATTATCTTATATTATTTTTCTTAACTCTTGCTTTTTCAATATTTTTATTTTGCCATTCATTTTCTATATAAGAACTCAATTCCATTTTTATAGCCGACTTTATGCTATCGTCAGAAGTCGCAAGTTTATTCATATCTGGTTTTTCTTCGGATAAAACTTTTATTATCGCTACTCCGTTTTCAAGTTTTACGACATCGCTAATAGAACCTACTTCTAAAGAAAATACTCTTCTATAAAAATTTTCTTCGGAAGATTCGGGAATCATATTTCCGTTAATCGAACTTAAATTTGCTTGATTATAATAAAAAGGCTTTGAAGTTTTATAATATTCTATATTTCCTCTATTGTTAAGCGAAGCAAGATTATTATTATTTTCAAATGCCGATTTTAATATTTCCGATTGTTTTGTTTTTTCAACTTCAAGTAAAGCTTTCATATTTGATTTTAAATATTCGTTTTTTAATATATCGATTTTTACATCGGAATATTTTTCTGGAAGTCTTATATCGTTTAATAAAACAATATAATATTTTCCGTTTACATAAATAGGTTGCAATAAAGTATTTGTTTTTGTATTTGTAAATATACTGTTTGCGAAATTTTCGGATGGCATTTCCATTTTAGTTACATAACCTAATTTATAATCATTAGTTTCTATACTTTTTTCAATGGCGTTTTTGTCAAATAAAGTTATATCGTCTTTTAAGCTTTTATATAAATTATCCGCTACTCCTCCGCTTTCCAAAGCTATATAAGAAATATCGGCTTGAGCGAAATTTGTTTTATTATCGTTAAAATATTTTTCCAAATCGGATATTGGAATTTCGGAATTTTCCACTATTGAAGCGGCGTCTATATAAACCATTTCAATATCTCTTTTAGTTTCTTCTTTTATATAATTTCTTTCAACTTCTAAAGAATTAATTTTTATATCTTTAAAAAGTTCCATAGATATAGTTTGATATAAAATACTTTCTTTTAATTCTTTTTCTATTCTTTTTTGTTCCGATTTAGAAGTATTTTTTATAAAAGATTGAAAAGCTACATCGTTATATAATCCGTTAGTGTCGACAAATTCGCTCTTCATAGCGTCTACTATAAGATTATCCGATATCTTTATATTTTCAGAAGCTATTTTATCTAAAAGAATGATTGTAACCGCTCTCTTAAAAGCCATATCTTCTATAAAAGAATACATTTCGTTATTTATCGGTATTCCAATTTGCTGATAATATCTTTCTATATCTCTAAAAGCTCTTCCATAAGGACTAGTGCTTGTATAATAAATCGGAGTTCCATTAACCGAGCCTATAGTCGGCGTGGTTTGTTTTCCTCCCGTGCTTACCAAAAAATATAAAATAAGCAAAATAGAAATAACCGATATTCCTATCCACTGAAGAGTTTTTACAACGCTATTTTTCTTTTTTACCGTAATTTTTTTAGACGACATTAAATTATCCTCATAAATTTTTATTCTTTATTATAATATTTTGATTATATAAAAATTATTAAAAAAATCAAGCCGTTTTAAAAAATATAATAATATATAAACAATTAATAAATTAAAGATGGAAATTATTAAAAATTCCCACCTTAATTATTTACTTAAAATTTATTATCTATCTTCTATAATAATTTTATGCTGTCCATCATAACCGAACACATCGGGATTATACATCTCTTCCGCTTTAGTCGCAGGAAGCAAATATTCTCCTGGAGTAGCCGCTCGAACGACATATTTATAAACATGCTCGCCTTTATCTAGTATATCGGCAAATAATAAAACTTTATCTTTATAGTTTTCCGTATGATTGAATCCGCCCCACCATTTGCTTTTATAATCTCCCGTTATATCTTTTATCTCTTTGCTTTCGGTTTCAAAATTTGAATTTAATATTCTCATTCCGCCCGCTATAGGAATATCGGCAATTACAAATCTTCTCTCATAAGGAGCGCTAATTTTAACCGTTACAATATATTCTTCGCCTTGCTTGAAAGTGTCTTTATTTAAGTCTAATCTTTTTCCGTCTTTGGTTTCATAATATCTTTCTACTTTTATTCCCGCATCTCTATTAATAGCTAAATCTCTTGGAGCATAGGTTAATCTAACTCCATAATATAGTCTTCCTTCTCCATTTCTTGTTATTATAGCGTTCGCATTTTTTGAATTGGCATTACTAAATCTCTCGCCGTCAAATTCTGAAAGCGAATAAGATTTAATAACGCTAGGATTCGTTCTGTCTGAAAAAGTTTCGGATAATAAAGTTTTGCCCTGATATATAAACTCGGCTTTGAAATTAGGATTAACGCTTTCGTATTTTTTGAAATATATATTCATTGAAGAAAACGCGGCGACATTATCCTGCGTATTTAAATATCTTCCGTTTTTTCTCGTTTGAATTAGCCAACGAACCACTTTTTCGTTTATAGGATTATCGTATCCGATTTCAATTAAAGAGCCTAAAGCTATAGAAGTATCTCTAACCGCCGAAGAGTGAATCCAATATAAATTAGAATATTTATCTTCAAGTTCATAATGCGCCGTTGTAGAATCTTCTTTTAGAGCGTTTAATACATACTGACGAACTCTATTAAGCGCGACATTTCCGTATTTATTATAATACATTGCCCGCATTAATTGAACCTGCCCGTAAAAAGGAATATTATTTATTTGAGGATATAATCTATCTATTATCGCTCTAACCTCGATAGAATCGTATCCGCCTTCTGAAAGAACCGAAGAAATATAAGCTATAGAAGACAAATTAATATATTCGTCATCCCAAAAATTTGGCTTTTCTGCTTTTCCGCTTTTTGCGTAATGATTAAGATATTCTAAAGCCAAACTCAAAGATTTTTCATCTATTTTATAGCCTTCTTTTTTAGCCTTTATCATAGTTTCTGTAGCGTAAGCGGTAAGCCATGGAGAAACCCAAGTTTTGCTAGTCCAATATGCAAATCCTCCGTCCGCCGTTTGATATGAAGGCATATTTTTAAGAAAATCTTCAACCATATTATCTAATTCTTTTTCGGTTTTATCCGTAAGTTTCATATCGACAATTAATCTTTTGCTTACTATTATAGGATAAATTCTCGAAAGCTGCTGCTCCAAACAAAGATAAGGATAATTTATTAAATATTCCAAACCGCCCGTTAATTCGCTGAACGCGCTTGGCGACATATAAACATCCAAATTTCCCGCTCCCGAATAAACTTCAGAATTACCTGGAATTCTTAAACCAATATTTAAGTTGTCGTTAGTCATACTTGAAAACATAGCGACAGATTCTGTAGTCATAGGAGTATTAACTTCAAAAGTTTTTTCAACCGCATCACTATATTCTCCGCCTTTTGCAAGAATCGTAATTTTAGCCTCGCCTCTATTCGTTGCGATTATATCGAATCTTATATCCGCGTTTCCTCCTTTAGGGACATTTATTTTTTGAATCGCGTTTTCTATATTCACATTAGAGCCAACCGCTTGAATTTCAATTTCCAAATCTTCGTTTGAATAATTATAAATTAAACTTCCCGCTTTAAATTTATCTTCCACATAAGCAAATTCGGGTAAAGTCGGCATAAGCATTAAATTCTTTTTTACCACAACGACATCGTCCGAAGCTCCAAAATATCCGTCTTTATTTATAGCCGAAGCCATTATTCTAAAAGATGTAATATTATCGGGCAAATTAAAAGTAACTTTTGCTTTTCCGTCCGTATCCGTTTTTACTCTTCCTTGATAAAATGCCGTGCTTAAAAAATTTTTTCTTATGCTAAATATATCCATTCCCATATCCGCAGCCGCTTTTGCGAGCATATTTGCAGATTCTAAAACTCCGTCTCCGCCAGGCATATCGCCTTTCTCTCCATAATTTCTCTGCCCTATCAAATGAATTCTCGTATCCGCGCTCGTGACGCTTAAAGGTCTCGCTCCATAAAAAGTATTAAACCAATTTGGCGTTCTATATCCGATTAAATTTAAAACTCCCAAATCGACTACGCTCAACATAATTTCAGTTTCAATAGCCTGCCCTTCTTTAGTTTCGACATATAAATCTACGCTCATCTCATCGCCAGGTTCTCTACTTTCATGCGATTTTGTTATTTTTACATTAAGCTCTTTTTCTCTTGGCGATACGGAAAGTCCCGCATATCCTATTTTAAATGAAGGCTTTCCCTCGTCAGTCGCATAATTTGTATAAGATTCGTCTTCAACTCTGCCTTTAACCAAAGAAACTCCGACATAAATATTAGGCAAATATTCTTTTTTAATCGGCACTTCTATTAAAGCGGCGCTTCCTTTTATATTTGTGACATAACTATCGATAACAAATTCTCTTTCAACCGTTACCAAAGCCGTAGCGTTTTCATAAGGAGATTTTACCATTATACGAGCCATCTCGCCAGGAATATATTCTTCTTTTTCGGTTATAATCTCAAGCAAATCATCGTCAAACATAGCCCAAGCCGCATAATCTTTTCCTATAACATACATATATTCGTCCGCCGCGACTTCTCTATTTGCAGAATCTTTTGCTCTCGCCGTTATTATATATAATCCCGAATTTTTAGGAGTAAAAGCGAAAGCGACAGGATTAGCTCCCGTAGTTATAGTTTTTGTTTCTATAATATCGTCTATCTGTTTTGATTCCCATTGAAATCTTCCGCCCGTTATAGCTTTTCTCACCGATTCCCAATGTCTTCTTATAATTTGAATTTCAATTTTCTTGCCTTTGAGTCTATTTCCTTCAGGGTCAACCGCTATAAAATCTAATTGAGTTTTTTTGTCGGTTTCAAGAAAATATCCTTGTCTTCTTATTCCTATATAAAAATCGCTTCCATGAACTAAAACATTTTTACTTGAACTTACTTTTTGAGAATCTTCTCCCGTTATTGTAGCTTCTATCATAAGATTTGCCGAATGAATCGAACGACTCGCGTCAATTTTAGGATTATAAAGATATTCTCCTTTATTATCCAAAGCTCCCGTTCCCGTAGACAAAGTAGAATAATAATCGCTGTAATATTCGTCTTCATACCAACTTAATTTTGTAAATCTAAATCCCGCATTATTTGGAGGAATAAAGAAAGTCTCTCTCATTGAAATATTATAATTAATCGTATTTGAAATCATAGGCTCGCCAAATAAATACCAACCCGACATTTTTATAGGCATAGAATCGCCCAAAAAATATTTTTTATCTTCTACCCAAAGTCTCGATTCAAATTCTAAAGCCTTATATTCCTCAACTCTAAAACTTTGATGTAAAGTAAATAATTTATTTTCTTCTTCGTCATTATTGTTATTATTGGTTTCGCTTACAAAATCTACTCGAATATTATAATATCCCGTAGGAGCGTCAACGGGAAGAGCAAAATCTATCAAATAAGAGCCGAATTCGTTTATATCGACATTTCCTTTAAGTATCTCGTCTCCTCTCGAATTGTCAACTGTGAATATAGCGTTGCTCAAATCAGTTGGAATTTGCCAATTTCCAATTTTATTTTCTCTAACTACGCCTTTTATATGGACATCTTCTCCTGGTTTATATAATCCTCTTTCGGTAAACATAGCGCCGTTATAATCTTTGTCGGTTTGATAATAATCGTAATCCAAATTCATTCGCCAAGGAGATATTCCCGTTCCAAAATCGCTGTTTATAAATGAAATATCCTCGCCTTTTGTTACTATAGCCCATTGTCTTGGCGTATCCCATCTGCTCGTTCTTTTAATATTTAAAGCTCTAAAACCTTCGGTATTCGCTATTCCGTTTTCATCGGTAGTAGCGGTAGCCAAAATTTTATTAAAATCGTCTCTTATTTCAACTTGAGCGTTAGCGACAGGATTTCCCGTTCTTAAATCGGTTACAAAAATTGTGTTAGAATCGCCCGAAAATTTTCCCGTAACTCCCATACTTGTTATTTGAATCTGTGAAGAAGATTTATAAGTATAATTATCATAACCGACTAAAGCGTTAAAGTTCAAAGACAAAAAACCGTATTTTTTATTATTCATATAATTTGTTAAATATAAAGGCGTTGTAATATATCTATTTCTTGGAACATTAGCTTCAAAAGTAGATTTAGAATCATAACCTAATAAATTTTTATGCATATTCGTATAATTTTTGAACTCTGTAGAATTATCATATCTATAAACTCCTCCGTTAATCAATAAAAATGGAATTATATTATTTTTATCAACATATCTGCTCTGCACGGTTATAGGATTAGGATTTATAACCTCGATTGGAAATCTTACTCCTTCATAGGCTTCAACAATTCCCATACCCGAAGGAATTGAAACTCTCGGATTATAATCGGTAATATTCAAAATAATAGTTTCTTCTTTTCCCAAAGTCTGCCCGTAAATATCTTTAAGGCTTTCTTTTATTTTTATAGAATATTTAATATTAGGATTAAATCTTAAACTATATAATGAAAAATCTTTTCTACTCCAAGTTTCGTCTTCCAAATCTTCTTCTGACGGAAGTTGAATTTGAGGAGTTATTTCAATATTTCTTATCAAATCCGCCCAATAAACTCTCGTTGAAAAAATGATTTTCGGAGGTTCGGGAGAATAAGACGCGCTTACGGTTTGCTCTTTATATTTTTCGCTTAAATAAAAATTATCATGAGTATGGAAATGAAAACTATAATGTTCGGCGCTTCCCAAATCTCCGTCAATAGCGGCAAGTCCAGAATCTATATGAACGACTACCGCTTCGTTTTTATCAAATTTTTCTTTAGGAGTTATTACCAAAACCTGCCTCAAATCGTATTCGTCTATTTCCCAATATCTCAAATCGTTAGTCGTAGCGTATCTTATATCGAAATCTATATTGTAATTAAAATACTCTTCGCTTTCGCTCATCAATGTAATTTTTTCTTTTGCGCTTTGCAAATAAATAGGCATATTATAATAAACGACTATACTAACATCGGTTGCTACATCCCATTGCTCGTTGTAAGGAGAGCTTTTTATTCTTATAGGTCTTAAAGTATTAAACTCCCAAGTATAATCGTTTGCCAAAACTTCTCCGCTAACCTCGCTCTTAATTCCTTTTTTTAGAGTTATCGCTATTTTTGTATTATCGGGCAAAGTTTCCGAAGGATAGAAAGCCAAAGTATTAACAGAAAGCCATCTATAAGAACCTTTTATATCTATATTAAAACTAAAATATTGATTAGTTATTTCTTTTATAGTTTGCAGATTTACCATTTGTTGATTAAACGAAACGGTTATAGCCTCGTAATTATATCTGCTATTATTCTCGCCTATTGGAGTCGCTCTATCTACCAAAACGGCGCAAAATAATTTATCTCCTGCAAATAAAAATATTAATAAACAAATAATTTTTGAAATGATATTTTTCATACTATTTTATCCTTTTGTATAATGATTATTATAAATATTATAGTATAAACGGTTTTAAGTAAAGTCAAATAAAATCTATATGTCTTCAGAATGCAAAAAATTTTTAAAATATTTGGGATAATCTATTTCAAAATTCATTTTCTCTTTTGTAATTGGATGCATAAATTCTATTTCTTTTGACAAAAGCATTAAGCCTTTATATTTTGAAAAACTTTTAGAATATATTTTATCGCCCGCAATAGGAAAACCTTTATAAGATGAGTGAACTCTTATTTGATGCGTTCTTCCCGTTTTTAAATTTATTTCGGCTAAAGTATGATTTTTGAATCTTCTTAAAACTTTTATATAAGTTAAAGCTTCTTTTCCATCCTCTCTAACCGTCATTTTTTTTCCGTATAAATTATGTCGTCCAATCGGTAAATTAATCTCTAAAAAATTTTCTTTTAATATTCCTACTAATATTGCATGATATATTTTTTTTATCGTTCTTTTTTTAAACTGCTCTTGAATAAACGAAACTATATTTGCATTTTTTCCAATTATTATAAGCCCTGAAGTATCTTTATCAAGTCTATGAATTATGCCAGCCCTTTTTTTGCTTCCCGTAAAATCAAAATCTTTTATATGATAAAGCAAACCATTTACCAAAGTTCCGCTCGTTTCGGATGCCGAACAATGAACGCTCATATTCGATTGTTTATTTATTACGAGTAAATATTTATCTTCGTATATTATACTTAACGGAATATTTTCTGGCTTCGGTTCTTCTTCCAAATCTTCTTTAATAAAATTTTCTTTGCTTTCTATGATTACAATGTCGTTTAATTTTAATAAATAAGATAATTTTTTTTTCTGTCCGTTTACTTTTATAGAGTTTAAATAGTTTTTTACTTGAGAGCGCGTTATATTAAGTTTTTCGCTTACAAAAATATCGAGCCTTTTATTTAAATCTTCTTCTCTTTCTGTTTTGAATTCCGTTATTAAAAAACTTTCTTCATTATCTATCATAAAGTTTTATTTTCTTCATTATTTTCAATAGTTTCTTCGGGTTTAGTTTTACTTTCAAAATCTTCTTTAAATAAAATAACTCCGATTGCTATAAAGACAATTCCTATTGTAATTGAAGCGTCTGCAATATTATAATGATATGGAAATCGAATAGTTTCGTTGAATCCCATACTTATAAAATCTGTCACATATCCTCTTACAACTCTGTCTACCAAATTTCCAATAGCTCCGCCCAAAACCATAGTAAAACCTATCATTGAAAATTTTTGTTTTTTTGGATTAATATAAAGCATAATGAAAAATATTAAAATCATAGCTGCAAACACTATAATTTTTAAAAGCGTAGGCATAATATTTTTAATAACTTCGGGCAAATTATTTAAAAAACCAAAAGCTACTCCATAATTTCTCGTATATGCGAAAATTAAAAAATTTCCTATAATTTTTTTAAGATATATTGGCTGTAAATATTTATCTATAAAATATTTTGAAACAATATCCGCTATAAATATTAAAATAGAAATTAAAAAATATATTTTTCTTTCGTTTATCTTGCTTAATATTTTCTTCATAATTTTCTGCCGTTTTATTTTAATTATTAATTGAATTTAATAATAATTTATATTAATAAAAATTACAAGGTTTTAATTTAAGAAGCTCACAATTAAAATTATATTTGAACTTTTAACCTAAAAAGTCGGAAATTTTAAAGTTATAAAACACTCTTGACAAATTTTTTATATTTTGTTTTAATATAGTAATTATTTATTAATAAAAATTTTTTAAGGTAATACTAAAAGCATGGATTTAAATCTTAAAGGAAAAACCGCTTTAATAACGGGAGCGAGCAGAGGAATAGGAAAAAAAATAGCGGAAACTTTGGCAAAAGAAGGTGCTAATATAGTTATAACCGCTACGAATATTGAAAAAGCTTCAACTGTTGCGGATGAGTTAAAATCTCAATATAATATTGAAACTATGGCTTTAAAGCATAATGTTAAATTAAGCGAATCATGTAAAGAAATAGTCGATAAAACTGTAGAGAAATTTAAATCTATAGATATATTAGTAAATAACGCGGGAATAGCGAGAGATATGCTTGTTATTCAAATGGACGATAACGCTTGGAACGAAGTAATCGGAACTAATCTTTCGGGAGCTTTTTATACTTCAAGAGAGGCGGCAAAATATATGCTAAAGGCAAGAAGCGGAAAGATAATAAATATATCGAGCGTTATAGGAAAAATGGGAAATGCAGGACAAACAAATTACGCCGCTGCAAAAGCGGGAATAATTGGAATAACGAAATCTATGGCTAAAGAATTTGCATCGCGAAAAATATGCGTTAATGCTATAGCGCCTGGATTTATTCAAACCGATATGACGGGAGTTTTGTCCGAAGATACGGTTAAAAATATAATGAATATTACACCGTTAAAGAGATTGGGAAACGCGGAAGATGTCGCTAATTTGGTAGCTTTTCTTTCGTCAGATTTGAGCGGTTATATAACGGGAGAGGTTATAGCGGTAGACGGCGGAATGTCTATGTGATTATAATTTTAAGAAAAGCAAATAAGGTTGCCTAAAGGCGCTTTATAATAAATATTTTAATTTTTAAGGAGAATAAAAATGGCATTAATCGATGAAATTAAGGATGTTGTGGCGAGTCAATTAAACATCGCCGACAAAAGCAAAATTACGGATACGGCTTCTTTTGTAGACGATTTGAATGCAGATTCTTTGGATTTGGTGGAATTAATCATGGAGTTGGAAAAACGATACGATATTAAAATTCCTCAAGAAGACCAAGAGAAGATTAAAAATGTAGCCGATGCCGCTAAATATATAGAAGACCATAAAAAGTAATATATTTAGAAATTTCCCGTAGGATAATTTATTTTTGTTTTACGGGAATTTTTATTATTTAAATTATCAGGAGCTATTTATATGAGTGAACGCAGAGTTGTAGTAACGGGGCTTGGGGTTGTAAACGTTTTAGGAAACGATGTTAAAACATTTTGGAATAATCTTCTTAACGGGGTTTCGGGAGCTAAAAAACTTAATAAATATTTCGACCCCGACAAAGAAGGGCTTATAACAAAAATAGGAGCGGAGGCTTTACCGCTTGAAGGCGATTATTATTCCGATAAAAAAATGTTAAGAAGATTAGACCCTTTTATTAATTTTGGAATATATGCAAGCTATCATGCTTTTAAGCAGGCTGGAATAGAGCCTAGAGGTAATTTTGACCCTTTTAGAGCGGGAGCGATTTTAGGAAGCGGTATTGGAGGAGTTACTACTTTATTGCAAAATCATAGCGTAATATTATCGGACGGACCTAGCAGAGTGTCGCCTTTTTTCGTGCCAATGCAAATAATTAATATGACTCCTGGACTTATAGCTATGGAATACGGAATGAACGGACCAAATTATAGCGTTGTGACGGCTTGCGCTTCTGCAAATCATTCAATAGGTTTAGGTTATAAACATATTAAAGATAATGAAGCGGATATTATGGTTGTAGGCGGAAGCGAGTCTACAATTAATCCTCTCACTATAGCTGGATTTAATAACGCGAGAGCTTTATCTACAAGAAATGACGAGCCTGAAAAAGCTTCGAGACCTTTCGATAAAGGAAGAGACGGTTTTGTTATTTCCGAAGGAGCTGGAATATTAATTTTGGAAGAATACGAACATGCTAAGAAAAGAAACGCTGAAATTCTTGCCGAGATTTGCGGATACGGTTTTACGGCTGACGCTCATCATATTACGGCGCCTTTAGAAGATGGAGCTATGGGAGCGAGAGCTATGTCTTTGGCTATAGAAAGCGCTAAAATATCGCCCGATAAAATCAATTATGTAAATACGCATGGAACTTCAACGCCTACAGGCGATATAGCTGAAGTTAAAGCTATTAAAAAATCTTTAGGCGAAGATGTAGCTAAAAAAATAAAAATAAATTCTACAAAATCTATGACAGGACATGCGCTTGGAGCTGCGGGAGGAATAGAAGCTATAGCTACTATTATGAGTATTATAGATTCTAAAGTTCATCCTACAATAAATATTGACGAGCAAGATTCAGAGTGCGATTTGGATGTCGTGGCAAATACGGCGCAAGATTATAAAATAGAATACGCTATAAGCAATTCTTTTGGTTTTGGAGGACATAACGCTTCAATCATATTTAAAAAAATATAAAATCTTAAAATAAGAAAAGATAAAATTTATAAAAGTCGTATTGCTATACGGCTTTTTTATTTGAATTTATTTTTATTAAGCAATGGGAATTTTATTCCCTTTACTCTGAATATTGGACTTCGCCAATATTTTTTGTCTTGCTAAAAATCTATACTGCATGTTGTTAATGTTTTTTGTTTCTTTTTCAAATACCAAAGGTGGTCAGACGCCCAATCCTAGTTCTTTTTTGTAACGTCAAAAAAGAACTAGGATTGGGCGTCTTCTTTTGACAAAAAGAACAAGAAATTTTTACTTTCAAATCAATAAAACTCAATATAAAGAAACTCTCGCTCTCTTTATTTCCGTTCTGTATCTTTTAATTTCCCATTCTATTCTTTTTTGATTCCAGCCCAATATATTAGCCATTTCTTCCGCTATATGTTCAGCCAGCAAAGTTCCGCAGTCGTTTTCGGTTAATATAAATCTTAATCTTCTAATCATAATATCGTCTAAATGCAAAGCATGTTCAACTTCTACAAAATATTTTATTAAACCTCTTGGGATTCTTTCGTCAAGCCCTACATTCACAAGCAGAGAAGAATCGTTTTTGCATAACTCGTTTAATCGAATCGCCAAATCAACAGAATTAAAATAATTTATAAGAAAATCGATAGTCTCTTTTTTTAATACCCATTCTATTTTTTTATCGATTTTATTATTCATAAATTTGCCAACGCTAAACCATTTATGCGGCTTTCCGTATATTTTTAATAAAGTTTTTACGGCTATTAATGAAGACAAGGTAAAGTTTCCGCCTTCAACCAAAAATAATCTATAATTAGGATGAGAATGAATTTTAATATCTGTAGAATTAACGGGCATCATACCAGATTGAGTCGTAATAATATGATTTTTATTTACTATAGAACTAAAATAAGTATTATATATATCAAGTAAATATTCTATCTCATCGCTTGTAGCGTATATGCAATCTAAATTTCCATTATATTTTTTTATTGTCGGTCCTATAATTAAAGTGTCTTTCCATTTCATTAAAAATACATTCGGTCTATCTTTTATCTTTGGTAAAACTACAGATTTATTAATATGAATAATATCGCTATTGACTATTAAATGAGACGCTTTTATATATTGAACCTTATTGTCAAAACTGCCATTTGGAAGAGTTGAACTTAATTCATGTCCCCAAGCGCCAGCCGAAATTACTATATCTTTAGCGCTCGTTTCGTATATTCTTCCCGTGATTTTATCGGATAAAATAACTTTTTGTATTTCTTTATTATTATATTCAAAAATTTTTACTTCAGCATAATTTAAAATATCCGCTCCGTTTTCTTCCGCTTTTAAAAGAAGTTCCATAACATATCTTGAATCGTCAAGCATTCCTTCGTTATATTCTATTCCAGCTATTACATCGTTATTGATTAAATCTGGCAAACATTCTAAAGCGGAATTTCTGCTATGAGATGTATGTCTTTTTATTTGAGAAAATATTGAAAGTAAATCGTAAAAATTGCTTTTTAATTCTTGTCCGAATATTCCAGATTTTCCATATTCGTATATTGGATATAATATTCCCGTTTGGCTTGCGGAACTTTTATATATTAAATTATTTCTCTCTCTAACTTTATAAATAGTAGAAATTATATTTTTTGTAGTTAAATCGTTATAGCCTCCGTTAAGTATTTTTCCCGTGCGAGAAGAAGCGCCGAAAGAAAAATCATGCTTTTCTAATAAAAGAGTAGAAAGTCCTACTCTTGAAGTCTTAAAAGCTATGGTAGCTCCGATTACTCCGCCGCCTATAATAATTATATCATAACGATTATTACCGATATTAGAAAGTATCTCGTCTCTCGTTTTTCGCATAAACGACTCCTTACTAAAATATAATTAATCTATATATTATTATATACGAAATTATTATAAATACAAATACTTTATTAAATCTCTTAAGTTAAGTCTATTCTTATCTTTATTCAAAAAAGAGTTAATTTCTTTTAATTTTCCGTATTTATCGATATAATTTCCGCTAAATTCTCCAAGTCCCGCTATCGGAAAAGCTATATAAGAATTATAAGCCAAAGCCGATAAGGTTGGAGTAAATAATATATAATTTCTTTTATTTTTTTGAATGAAATATATTATCTCTTTGTTATTGTCGTCTAAAGAATCTCCTAAAATAATAAACTTTTTATAAAAATTAAAATCTATATTTTCTCCGTCAATATATTTTAATTCTCTTTTTAATTCTTCTATTGAATATTTATTTATATTTGTATAATTATCTTTTATAACATTTGAATCTGTGGCTATGCGATTTTTTTTATAATATAATTTTGTTATTCCCAAATAACTTGCTAGTTCGTTAAAAGCTTTTATATCTTCAAGCGGATACAAAGAGGACGCTATAGCCAAATAAGAATTGTCGTTAATATCGCTTATAAATTCTCTATATAATTCTTTAGCTTTTTCAAAATCGTTTTCAACTCCGTTTATTAATGGATATTTTAATTTATCGTTTGAATAATAATCCATTTTTCTCCCATAATCGCATAAACCGAATTTTTTTCCCGAAATAGATTTTATATCGTTTATATTTTCTTTATTATGTAAATATTCTATATTGCATAAAGAATTGCATCCGATACAAAAACTTTGAGCGCTTTCTATAGAATTGTTATTATCATAATTTATTTTATTTTTTCTTTCCGCATAAAACACATTTGTCGGACATAAATCGGTTATTATAGAATTATATCCGTTTATCGTTTTATAATTATCGCATAGTCCGCAATAAATGCATCTGTCATAATCGGCTTTTATATAATCGGGCAAATTAAAAGTTTTAACTATATTTTTTATTTCTTCAATAAATTTATTATCAATAATTTTTTCTTCGTTATTTTCTAAATTATTTTTTTCGGTTATATTATATAAATCAAAATATTTTTTTAACTTGCATTTATAATCTACTTCGCAATTTGAACATAAAGGTTTATGGCTATATGATATTGAATTTAAAAGCGATTTTCTATAAGAAATAATCTCTTCATCTTCGCTTATAATATCCATTCCGTTTTCAACTATTTCATTGCATGCATATTTGAAACTATAAGAATCTTCATTTTTTCTTTTTATCTTTACAATACATAATTTGCAGTTTAATTTATTTTCTTCCGTTATGAAAGATAAATTTTTATTTTCCGCATTATTTATATTGTCAAATCGAAAGTCGCATAAATTAGGAATATCTATTTTCAAATACGATAAGGCTTTAAGTATCGTCCAACCTTTTTGCGAATATATATCTTTTCCGTCAACAGTAATTTTTATAATCATATAATATCCGTTTTATTTATAAAGCTATATAAAGTAATTTTTTTTTCTATAGCGTATAAAAACTCATAATTAAATTTTTCTATAGTTTGCAATATGCAATTTGTAAGATTTCTTATATATAAACATGAAGAACCTTTTATTATCATATTTAAAGTATTTTTTAAATCTATTAAATCGGAATTATCGGACTTGCCTAAAATTATTTTATTTAAATAATATTCGCATAAATTAAAACCAAAACTGCAAGGCATACATTTTTTGCATGATATATTTTTAGCAAATTGAACTATTTTAAGCGAAACTCTTATAATGCATCTATTCTCGCTTATAAAACATATTCCTCCGTTTCCGATTTTTATATTTAAATTATTAAAGTCGTTATAATCCAAAGAGATATTTAATAAGCTTTCAATATCCATTGGCGGATTCAAAAAACCGTTTGTAAATACGCATTTTATATCATAATCTTTAGGCGCATTTCCTGCAATTCTTATAATATCGTTAAATGAATTCGATAATTCAAATTCGTATAAATTAGGAATATTAATATCGCCCGAAAGCGAAAGCAAAATAGAGCCTTTAAAATTTCCTTCGCCATATTTTTTAAAATTATCTTTTCCAATATGCGCAAAATATCCAAATTGAGTTATAGTTTCCAAATCAAAAATATAATTTTTATTTTCTAAAAATGGAATAGTTATTTTTTCTTTATAATTATCATAATAAGAATTTTCATCGTATATGTTTATTTTAATTTCATTGTTAATATAATAAATATCTTCAATTTCGGCTAAAGCTTTTATTAAAATATTTTTTTCTTCGCTATAATAACTTCTCAATATTATATCGATATTTTTTATATTTAAAATTTTTGATAAAAATATTGCAGAATCTAAAATAAGATAAGGATTATTTTTAAGTAAAAATTTATCTTTGAATACTAGATAATCGATTGAATAACCGTTTATTATTAAAGTTTCTTCGTTTTCTTTTTTAGAAATAATAATATCATAAAGCGATTTTTGATAAGCGTCTCTTGTAAATATCGGATATTCTTTTAAATCTGAAATTATATTATTATAATTTTCAATTTTAATTTTAGAATAAAGAAAGTCTCCGAAATAATCTTTAAATGTTTGAATATTATCTATAATATTTTCGTTATAAAGAACATATCTTTTCATCTTTTTCTTATATGTATCGCTTCTATATATTTAACGATATTATCAAAAGAACAGTTATTAAATTCCATTCCGTTAATTACTACCGAAACTGCATTTTTGCAATTATGCATACATTCTACCTCTTTTAAGAGCATGCCGTCAAACGATGGGATTCCAATTTTCAAATCATAATGTTTTCTTATAGATTCTAAAATTGCATAAGAACCTCTCATACAACAATGAAGTCCCACGCATACTTCTATTACCGTTTGCATATTATTTGTTTCCATAAAACCAAAATATAAAAACTCTAAATAAGAGATGAAAATTATTTTAAGAAATATATTATTTCTTTTTATGCCTATTTTTGCGTAAACGCTTTTTTCGTTTATGCGTAGCCATCTTTTGACGAAGTCTTTTTCTTCCTGAAGGCATATACACTCCTGATTTTCTAATTTTAATTTGGATTTTTATTATATCATTTTAATAAATTTATTTCAAGCATATATTTATACAGAACTTATTATAAATTATTTATTTTAATTAATTATTACACACTTGATATTTATTTTTAATTTAGTATAATTATGTAAACTATTTTATTTGGAGTGCAAAATGAAATATATAAAATATCTGTTATTATTATCTATTTTAAGTTATTCGATTTTAGCTTTAACTATTGGAGAAGAAAATTTATTTAAAGCTATAGAAGAAAAAAATTCTCAAAATGTTTCTTCGATATTAAGCGGAGATACAAACATAAATATTAATGTTTTGGATGCGAACGGATACACGCCAATTCATAGAGCGATTTATAATAATGATTTGGCTACAGTAAACGAGCTTTTGAAAAATACGAATTTAAATATAAATTCAAAATTAGATATAAGAGTCGCTATAGACGGTTGGTATTTGGGAGGCGCTAGTCCTTTAATTTTAGCTTCGTATTTGGGATATACCAATATAGTTGAAACTTTGCTTAATAATAACGCCAATATAAAAGCAAAAGACGATGTTGATGGAAGTATGGCAATTCATATGGCTGCTGCAAAAGGAAACAATGATGCTATAAAAATACTTCTTTCTAAAGACGAAACTATAATAAACGAAAAAGATAATAAAGGAAATACTCCATTACATTGGGCTTCTATGAAAGATAAACCTGAAACTATTAAATTGTTAGTTGAAAATGGAGCCGATATAGAATCAAAAGATATAGACGGTTGGACTCCTCTTCATTATGCATCCGCTTTTTCATCTCTTGAAACTGTTGAAAATCTTATAAATTTGGGAGCGGATACAAAAAGTAAAGCAAATGACGGAAGCATTCCGTTATCTTATGCTCAAAAAGACGATGTTAAAAATTATTTGGCTGGAAAAGAAAATATAGAGAGAGAAAACGAAGATTCTAAAAAAAGCGAAGATAATATTATAAGAAATGACCCGAATGAAATTGAAAAAGAAGAAGATAAATTAGAAGAGAAAAAGGAAGAAACTACAAGCCCAACTCCAACTATCGAACCTTTAGAAAATAAAGAATTGGATATAAAACAACTTGAGCTTTTAGTCGCTATAAAAAATAACGATATAATAGCGGTTAATAATTTAATAAAAGAGGGAGTTAATCCTAATTTCCAAGACGAAGAAGGTTTTTCTCCTTTACATAGAGCTATAGAAATTGACAGTTTAGATTTGGTTAATTCTTTGCTTTCATATAAAGGCATAGATACGGAAATAAAACTTCCTTATGAAGTAACTTCTTCAAACGGTTGGTATTTAGGAGGCGATACTCCTTTATTATACGCTTCATATATGGGAAATTCTCAAATAGTTTCAGCTCTTTTAAATGCTAATTGCAATATAAGGGCGAGAGACGATATTGACGGAGCTATGGCAATTCATATAGCGGCTGCAAACGAACATAACGATATTGTAAATTTATTAATAAAAAAAGATAAAACTTTATTAAATGAAAAAGACAATAACGGAGGCGATACTCCTTTGCATTGGGCTATTATGAAATCGTCTAATTCAACTATAAGATTGCTTTTAAGTCTTGGAGCAAATCCGAGTCAACAAAATTCATCGGGACAAAATCCTCTTCATTATAGCGCTTTATATGGCAATATGGATGCGGTTGTAGTTTTAGTTGAAAAATATAATGTTAATAAAGGCTTAAAAGATAAAGACGGAGATACGGCGGCGGATATAGCCTCTCAAAATGGTTATGAAAATATAGCTTCATATTTGAGCGGCTCTGCTTATGTTAGTAGAGATGAATATAAAGATAAAAATGCAGATAAAACTGAAGAATATAAATATCAAGAACAAGAAGAGGAAGAAGGCTTTCCTGTATATAATAAAAAAAGAGATTTAACTAAAAAATGGTGGGTTTTTTAATATAAATTAGTAAATTAAGGACTTTCTCAATATTACAAAATTATTTGGGAAAGTCCTTTTTTATTATAATTATAAAAATATAATTGTATTTTTTATAAATCTAATATAATATACTACTATATAATTTTACAGAAATTAAATAAAACCATTAACGGATAATAAAATGATAACTCAAACAAGACATATTTCTAATTTTATTGAAGCGCAAGAAATAGAAAATAAATTTTTTAAAAAAGAAACAATAAATTTTTTAGAATCAAAAAATATTAAATTAAAAAATTGCGATTATAAAAAATTATTGGAAGAAATGAAAGAACAAGAAATAAAAGTAGATTGTATTTTAACCGACCCGCCTTACTGTATTTCTCGTAAAAATAATTTTAAAACTATGGGAAGGGCTGGAATCGATTTTGGAAAATGGGATTATAATTTTAATCAAACCGAATGGATAAAAAATTGCATTCCGTTTTTAAAAGAAGGAGGTTCAATTATTATTTTTAATGATTGGAAAAATCTTTCTTATCTTGTAGAAGCTTTAGAATCTAACGGATGTATAATTAAAGATTTGCTTCGTTGGGAAAAACTTAATCCTATGCCAAGAAATGTAAATTCTCGTTATGTAATAGATTTTGAATGCACTATTTGGGCGGATTTAAATATAAAAAATAATTTTGTAATCTAATAAATAAAAAAGTAAAGGAGAAAATTTTATGCAAAAAGATTTATCATACACGGAGGCGATAGAAAAAGTTATGCTTAACAATGGTTATGTCGCTCCATTAAAATTAATATACAAAGAAATTTGGAATTATAAAGACAAAAGTAAAGTCACGGGGAAAACGCCTATCGATACTATAAGAGAAAGAGTTCAAAGAGATAAAAAATTTACAAGGGTTGGGCTTGGAGTTTACGCTTTAAGCGATAAATTGCACCTTTTAGAAAAACAACAAACTCCAAAAACAGAAAAAGAAAAAGTTGCATCAAAACATGGAGAAATTCAAGGAATGCTGCTCGAAATTGGAAATTCAAGAAATGAAGTTAGCGATACATATACAAACGATAAAAATTTTATTTTTGAAAATAAAATTTTAGGTTCAATATCAACTTTAAAATCTGTCCCGCCTTTTACTTACGAACATATTATAAAAAATAGTGTTTCGTTTATGGATGTTATTTGGTTTAACGAAAGAATGTTTCCGTCAATGGTTTTTGAAGTTGAAAATTCGACTGATTTTAGAGATGCTTTTATTAAATTTATGGAATTAATTGATTTTCAAACTCAATTTTCTTGCGTTGCTCCGCTTGAAAGAAAAAGTAAATTTGACAAAGAAATTATAAAAAATGCATTTAGTCCAATTCGTAATAGAGTTAAATTTTATTCATACGAAGAAGTTGAAAGCGATTATAAAATAAGTTTGCAAAAATATAATATATTTTAAATTAAATGTTATAAAATAAATTAATTGTAAAAAACGGCATATATAAGTTAAGCAATATTCCGTCTAAAATTAACGAAAAACTTATAAATGATGAAATTTTAAATGATTCAGAGTTTAAAGAACTGTTAAAACTAAATCCTCAAATTTCAAGCGAAGAAAAAATAAATTTTAGAATTAGAACGCAATTAAAGGCGTTAGAATCTCAAGGCTTTTTAATTTTTTCTGGAAATAATAATAAACCAATTATAACTATGACAAATCTTGCATTTGAACTTATTAATAGAAAATCTTATATTACGGATATTTATTCTAAAATTATGGTAGGTTTGCATTTTGGAAATCCAACGAGAAAATCAACGCTTAATAAAGCGAGAGTATTTTTGAATACGATTTTTGTAATTGATTTACTTAAAAAAGAATGGGAAAAATTAGGAAACGAAGCTAAAGGAATTTTAAAATACGAGTTTAAAAGTTTTGTTTTAGGAATGAAAGATTGCGATTATAAAAAATGCGTTAAAGATATTTTAGAATACAGAAAGAATTACGGATTAAAAGAAAATGAAGAATATATAAACGATTATTTATTTAATAAATTAGATTTGAAGAAAATAAAATACGAAAGCTTAAACGATTATGCCGATGAAGTTTTTAGAAAATTTGAAATGACGGGACTTTTAATTGCAAGAGGAAAATTTAAACATATTTATTACGACTTTTCTAATTTTAATTATAAGAAAATAGAATCTCTATTAAATGCTTATAAAAATTATGATTTTAAAGAATTTTCTAATACAGAAGAATATATAAATTTTTTAGACAATATTAAATTGCCCTGGCTTGATAACTATGAAGTTAGAAAAGAAGTTATTAAACAAAAAGCAAAAAATCTAAATATTAAACTTAAAGATTCTGATTTTGAAAATTTAAATATTTTAGAAGAATCTTTAAATCAAAAATTTTATAATAAAGCTCTTCAAACAGCTATTTTACAAAGCGATATAAACGAACTTTTGGAAGAGTTAAAAATTTTAGCTTCTTTATCAAATGCAAAATCAAAATATGATATTCCCGAACCTTTGCGTTTAGAATATTTACTCGCTTTAATTTTAGGCAAGAAATACGGAATTAAAGAACTTTATTCAAATCTTATATATAATGAAAATGGCATTCCTTTGTCCTACGCCCCAGCGGGAAAAATAGATTTAGAATATCAAGATTTTCTTTTTGAAGCGACAATGATAAAAAATAGAAATCAACAATTAAATAGCGAAACAACAAGCATAGCAAGACATATGAAAGAAAGTAAAGATAAAAGACAGGAAGATTTAAGAACTATATTAATTGCTCCTTATATTCATTGGGATGTGGCATTATTTTTTAAGTTTTGCGCTAAAGAATTTGAAAGCAAAATAGCACCAATTACTATTTCTAAATTTATAGAATTAATAGAAAACTCTCCAAATTTTATAGATTTTCAAATTAACTTTGATAATTTTGTAAAACAACTTCTTATAGAACAAACACAAAATTATATAGATTCAATAAATTTTAATTAATAATTATAAAATATTATTTATTATTATTCGATTTAAAGAATCTATTTTTATTAGCTCCATGTAAAGATGCAAATATAACTCTTCCCGCTTCTTTAGGCAGAACATTATCAATTTCTATCTCTACATTTTTACCTATTAAATGTTTAGCATTATCGACAACTATCATTGTGCCGTCTTCTAAATAGCCGAGAGCTTGTTTGTCTTTTCCTTCTCTTATCAAATCTATTTTAATAGTTTCGCCTGGTAAAACCACGACATGAAGAGAGTTCGCCAAATCGTTAATATTTAATATGCTAACGCTATGTAAAGATGCGACTTTCATTAAATTAAAATCGTTTGTTATAACTTTAGCGTCCATTTTTTTAGCAAGTTCTATAAGTTTTAAATCGACTTCTTTTATATTTGGAAAATCAATATCGGTAACTGATAAAAGTATATTTTTAGAAGATTTCATTTTATTAAGTATTTCTAAAGCTCTTCTTCCTCTTATTCTCTTTTGCGGGTCTTTAGAATCGCTTAAAAATTGAACCTCTTTTATAACGAATTCGGGCAAAATTAAAATTCCGTCAAAAAATTTCTTTTCCGCTATATCGTATATTCTGCCATCAACTATAACCGAAGTATCCAATATTTTAGCAGTATTTGTTTTATCTTGCTTGCTCAATTTAAGCATATCCGATATATTCGGTATCAAAGCCGCTACAATTCCAAAAATTAAATATCCTTCTATAAATAAAATAATTAATTTCAAATTGCGAGATAAATATATTCCTATTGCTCTTAATGTTAGTATGGTTAATAAAACTACAATTACCGTTATTAATAAAGAAGAGAAAAACGCTAAAATATTTTTTTGGGATTTCTTTCTTATTAAATAATATTCAAATAGAATAACAATTAAAGCCGTTATAAAAAATGTAGTTAAAGTTTTTAAACCTAAATTTTTATAATGCAAATAATCGATTAAAACTATTAATAAAGATATAAAAAAGTATATTATACGCCACATAATTCCTCCTAATTATAAATATTAAATAATAATAAACAAAATAGAATAAACAATTTATACGAATAAATAATGATTTTATTTTTCAGTATCTTTTTTCTTTTTTCTTCTTGTTTTCACGGATTCTTTTTCCGTAGAAGTTTTATTAGAAGATTTATTTTTAAATTTTTTAGCGGATTTTTCTAAAGCGTTTGATACTATATCTTCAATTTCATCCTTATCTTTTTTAAGAGCTATACTTATTTCATTAACTATAAAAGTATATGCCTTTTCGTATAATCGTTTTTCGCTTGCAGAAAGTTCTTTTATTTTATTTCTTGTAAATAAACTTCTTGCAACATCTATCGTATCTTTAATATCTCCGCTTTTAAGTTTTTCTTCATTTTCATTATATCTTAATTTCCAATTATTCTCTATATCATGAGGTTTGGTTTGAAGTAAAGTTAAAAAATTTGCAGCTTCGTTTTTAGATATTATTTTTCTTATACGATATTCTTTTACTCTGTTTGTAGGAACTTTTAAAGTGATATTTTCTCCATCGCATTCCAATACATAACATTCTACTAAACGAGAGTTAACTTTATTATTTGAAATGCCTATCACTTTACATATACCATACATAGGATATACAACATAACTATTTAATTTATACATAAAATTCCTTTAAACAGATAAATTTTATTTTATAACTATTTAACTATTTATTATAAATTTTTATTATGATATACTACACTAATTTTAAAAAAAATCAAGCCCTAATATTATGATTAAAATTGATATAATTATGAAAATATAATATATGAATATAGTATAGCTATGATTATAAATACATTTTATATTAATATTAATTTAAGCTAATGCGCTAAAAGCTCTAACCGAAGCTATATCTATTCTTAATTGCAATATATATTTCTTTCCGTCTTTTCCAATTGCATAAGTATATCTGCTTGAAAGAGGCGACAAAGAGGAATTTTGATTTATATTTTGGCTCGTATTTTTAACCTGTTTTACAGTTTCAGTATTTGGTTTTGAAGCTAAAGATTGAATTTTTATAGCCGTATTATTTGAAGAAATATTATTTATAGTCATTTCAATACTCCTTTTTTATTTGGAATTATTAATATTATTAACGGAAATATAAAAAAACTCTTTATAATTTTTAATAATTTTTTATTGACTAATAATTTATTTAATTGTAGAATAATATTATAAAATAAAAATTAAGGATTTCATTATGAAAAAGAAAACTCTAATTTATTCATTATTTATCTTCGTATCGTTTTTATCTTTAATATTATTATCTTGCGGAGATAAGCATAGAGATGGCAAAGCGATTTATATTAATGTAGGTTCAGAGCCTAGAAGTATAGACCCCGCTTTAAATAACGCTGTAGACGGAAGCATATATATTCAGCATGCTTTTGAAGGTTTGGCTACAAGAGATAAAAATAATAAAATCATAGGCGGAGTTGCTGAAAGTTGGGATATAAGCGGAGACGGTTTAACCTATACATTTCATTTAAGAGAAAATGCAAAATGGGCGGACGGACAGAAAATAACGGCGGACGATTTTGTTTACGCTTGGAGAAGAGCGGTAGACCCTCTTACGGCTGCGGATTACGCTTATCAATATGAGCCTGTTCTTAACGCTATGGATATTAACGCGGGCAAAAAACCTTTGGAATCTTTAGGAGTTAAAGCAATAGACGAAAACACTCTTGAAGTTAAATTAGCCACTCCTACGGCTTATTTTATTGAGCTTGCGGCTTTTCCTACTTTTTATCCTATACGAAAAGACATTATAGAGAAATACGGAAACGATTGGACTCTATCGCCCGATTCTTATCTTGGAAACGGTCCTTTTATATTAACCGAAAGAAGAACGGAAGATAGACTCGTTATGGAAAAAAATACTAATTATTGGAATGCGGATGCAGTAATTCCTCAAAAACTCGTATTTGTATTGATGCAAAATGAAACCGCTGCAATGGCTGGAATTAAAGGAGGAACAATACATTTTGCAAATAATCCTCCTCTACCCGATATAGAAACTTTACAAAATGAAGGATTAATGCATATAGTTCCGTATATAGGAACTTATTATTATTGCTTAAATTGGACAAACAAAATATTAAGAGATGTTAGAATAAGAAAGGCTTTGGCTTTAGCTATAGACAGAAATTATATAGTTAAAGAAGTTACAAAAGCTGGACAAATTCCCGCAGCGGCTTGGGTGCCAAACGGAATAAACGATATGGAGGATGCGGAAGGCGATTTTAGAAAAGTTGGCGGAGATTATTATAGCGTTAAAGAAGAAGATTTTCAAAAGAATGTAGAAGAGGCAAAGAGACTTTTAGCCGAAGCTGGATATCCCGATGGTAAAGGAATGCCGATTATAGAATTTAAGTCTAATTCTGGAAATCATATTCCTATATTTGAAGCGATTCAGCAAATGTGGAAAGAATATTTAAATATAGATTCAACGGTTTCTCAAGAAGAATGGGCTACTTTCCAAAATACAAGACTTAATAAAGAATTTGTAGTCGCTCGTCATGGATGGATTGGCGATTATAATGACCCAATGACTTTTTTAGGAGTGTTTTTAAGTTATAGCGCTCAAAATGACGGCGGTTATTCAAACAGAGCTTACGATAATAATTTAAAAATAGCTATGTCGACTACAGACCAAAAAATCAGAATGGAAGCTATGCATAAAGCGGAAACAATCTTAATGCAAGATATGGGACTTATACCAATTTACTTTTACACAGACCCGATAATGGTTAGCAAAAAGTTAAAAGGCGTGGTTTACGACCCTTTAGGCTGGCATAAATTTTTATACGCAGAGTTAGAGAAATAATTTGACGATTTTGTTTTTCATTGTAATAGGAAGCGGCTTTTAATTTAAGTCGCTTCTTTTTTATTTACAATCATAATAAATTTTCTTTTAATTCTTTAACAAAATTATCAATAGATTTTAAATCCCTTATCTTCCAACAATTTGTAAATATGAGATTTGCCAATATGTCTGCATCCGTTTGTGGCAATGCTTGAATATTTATTCCAATCGGCAGTTTTAAATAAAGCGTCTAATTTTTTTATTGTTCTTCCATTTTGAGTCGTGTAAATAATCGCTATTCCGCTTTTATATTTTACAGAATCAAAATCTTTAACTACATTAATATCTTTAAAAAAAGTAGAAGATAAATAATAATTCGCTTTCTTATTAAAAATCCATTCTTTTCCGCATTCTCTATTTTTTGCCAAAGAAACCGTCACAACTTTTAATAAATTATTAAACGGTTCGGTTTTTTCTTTTTGATTATACCAACAGAATTCTTTTTTTAAATTGCTATAATTTTTACTCCATATTTGAAAACAGCATTTTATATCTTTTTCTTTATTTCCAATATAAAATGAATTTTCGGGTAAAACTTCTTCGTATAATAAATTAAAATTTTTTACTCTATACCTTATTGAACCTTTGCCTAAACTTTGAAAAAACATAGGAAGTATAAAAGCTACAAATTCCGCTTTCTCTGAATGTTCTATAAATTTTAAAGCCAAAACTCCTCTATGCCCAAAAGGCGGATTTCCTATAACTATTAAAGGTTTTTCAGGCAATTCGTAATTTAAATAGTCGGACAATATAGTTTCGTATTTTGTTTGTTTAATATCTATTCCGATTTTATTTTTCGGAAGCAATTTATAAAAACTTCCATCTCCAACGCTCGGCTCAATCCAAGTATATTTATTTATGTTTTCGTATTTAGAAATAATTTCGCAAGTTTTTTTATAAAGTCGTTCTGATATTTCGGGCTTTGTAAAATATTCGTCAAAATAATTTTTTGAATTCGACTTCATTATATTTCCGTTTACATATTTTAAGTTCATTTTTATTCCGATTAATTTACTGTAAAAATATTCTATAATGATTTGTTCGTTATGTCAAGATAAAATTATTATTTATAAATATTAAGATTTTATTTAATTTGATATTTGAGCTGGCAGGGGGTCGAACCCTGGACCTGATGATTAAGAGTCATCTGCTCTACCAACTGAGCTACCAGCCCTTTAATTAAGGTTTATACATAAAATTAATAAAAAAGTCAATACTAACAATTATTAAGAAAATAAGGGGAAATTGGGCCAGCAGGGACTTGAACCCCGGACCCGATGATTATGAGTCATCTGCTCTAACCGACTGAGCTACTGGCCCCCTTAATTTGATTTGCATATCATACAATAGATTAAAAAAAAGTCAATAGCTTAAATGCTATATAAATAAAAATTATTAAATAAAAACTTGATTATTCTATTTGATTATGATATAATATATACAATTTATATTAAAAATGGAATAAAAATGAATAATGTATTTTTAACATATAAAGATATTTTTTATTTGTTTAGTCTTGAGAATTTAGAATTCTTGAAGGGAATGCAAACGATTATTAATTGTTTTCATTCCCTTTTTTATATCCAAATTATTATTTAATTAAACGGAGAATAAAATGAAAAATTTTAGCGACTGCAAAAAGCGTTCTTGTATCATAGGTATTAAGGAAATGTCGAAAAAAGAAATTATAGAAATTTTGGATATTGCTAAAAAGTTAAACGATTTGCCCGAAAAAAAAAGAATAAAAATAATGAGTAATAAAATAGTAACAAGCATATTTTTCGAGCCTTCAACGAGGACAAGATTATCTTTTACATCCGCAGCTTATAAACTAGGTTGTCATGTATTAGGTTTCGATAATCCAAATATGAGTTCCGTTGTAAAAGGTGAATCGTTAAGAGATACGATTATTATGGTTTCGGCTTATTCGGATGTAATAGTTATGAGGCATTATATAGATGGAGCCGCTAAATTTGCAGAGGAGATAACGGATATTCCTATAATAAATGCAGGCGATGGTTCAAACGAACATCCGAGTCAAACTTTACTTGATTTATATACGATAAGAGAAGAACTCGGAAGCCTTGAAAATAAAAAAATAGCTTTTGTAGGAGATTTGAAATATGGCAGAACGGTTCATTCTCTTGCTAAAGCATTAAAAATGTTTAATGGCGAGTTTTATTTTATAGCTCCAGCCTCTATACAAATACCTGATTATATATTAAAAGAATTAGATATGGCTAAAATTAAATATCATATTCATAATGATTATAAAGATATTTTAAAAGAAATTGATTGTTTATATATGACAAGAATACAGAGGGAAAGATTTGAAGATATAGAAGAATACGAAAAAGTAAAAAATGTTTTTAGTATTTCAAAAAAAGATATTGAAGGAAAATGTAAAGAGGATATGATAATAATGCACCCTCTTCCGAGAGTTGATGAAATAAATATTGATTTAGACGAGACGAAATATGCGAAATATTTTAAGCAAGCGAGAAATGGAGTTCCTATAAGAATGGCAATGTTATGTCTTGCTACAAGAATTATAAAGTCGTCAGTTAATTCAAAAAAAATAGATTATAAGATATTTGAAAATAATAAAGTAGTTTGTCAAAATAAAAAATGTATAACGCATTTTGAAGAAACTAAAAATAAAGTCGCCAAAAGAGATTACGGCGATTTTTGTTATTATTGTAATAGAGAGATAAAATAAATTATGATAATAAAAAACGCTAAAATTATAAATTCTGAAAAACCCGTTTCTATAATTATTGAAAATGAAAAAATAAAAAAAATAGAAACAAATAACGATTTTGAAAATTATAAAGACAATAATATAATTGACGCAAATTATAATTATGTTTTAACGGGAATAATCGACCCGCATACGCATATGCGAGAGCCTGGACTTACTCATAAAGAAGATTTTACTTCGGGAAGCAAAGCGGCGGCAAGAGGAGGAATTACAACTTTTTTAGATATGCCGAATACTATTCCAAATACTATAACAAAAGAAAATCTTATTCAAAAAAAATTAATGATGACTAAAAAATCTTATGTCGATTACGGTTTTCATTTTGGAGGAAGCAAAACCGACAATAGTAAAGATATAAAGTCGATTAAAGATAAAGCGGCGTCTACAAAAATATTTTTAAACGCTTCTACGGGAAATATGCTTATAGAAGATAATAAAATTTTAGAAAAATTATTTGAAAGCTCAAAAATCGTATCCGTTCATGCGGAAGATAAAATGGTTGATAAGGCGATTGAAATTGCAAAAAGAACAAAAACGATTTTATATTTATGTCATTTGTCTTTATCAAGCGAAATAGATTCTCTAAAAAAAGCTAAAGATAGCGGAATGAAAATTTACGGCGAAGCGACTTTGCATCATTTATTTTTGAATACTTCCGATATCAATGAAAAAAATAAAAAGCTTTTAAGAATGAAACCCGAATTAAAAGAAAAAAGCGATAACGAAGCATTATGGAAAGCTATAAAAGATAAAACTATTGACGCAATAGGAACAGACCATGCGCCGCATTTATTAACAGAAAAATTGGAAAAACTTACTTTTGGAATTCCATCGATAGAACATTCTTTAGAATTAATGCTAAAAAAAGTAAAAGATTCTACGATAGATTTTAAATTATTAACAAAAATTATGAGCGAAAATTCTTCAAAAATATTCGGCATAAAGAATAAAGGAATTTTAAAAGAAGGATATGACGCAGATTTTGTAATAATAGATTTAAATGACGAATCAGAAATAATAGAAAAAGAAATAATAACAAAATCCGCTTGGAGTCCGTATATTGGATTTAAAAGAGGCGGAAGAGTTTTAATGACAATTTTGAGAGGAAATATTGTTTATAAAAAAGATAATTCTAAAGATATTTTTTATAGTGGTTTCGGAAAAGAAATTTCTTATTATTAAAAAATTAATGAATATAATCTATTTGTATTACTTTTGTATTCAAAAATAGTTTAAGTCTCTTTAGATTAGAACAATTTTAATTAAGCAAAGAATTTAAATAAAGTTAATAAATCAAGAATTTAGCGACTTACCACTTTTAATAGGAAATGAAATTCCTGTTGTGAAATAAAAATTTAGTTATTATATTTTTATAAAATAAATTTTGACAAATAAAAATATTCTGTTATAATATATTATAAATAATTAATTAATGAAGGATTATATTATGAAATTAGCGAAATTTCGTTTTGGCGGAGTGCATCCTCATGACAGCAAAAATACTGCTAATATAGTTTCCTCAAATATGGGAAATCCTCCGAAAAGCGTTCTTATTTCTATGGCTCAACATATAGGAGCGCCCGCTAAATTATTGAAAAATAAAGGCGATAAGGTTGAAAGAGGAGAACTTATAGGAGAAGCAAACGGTTATGTTTCGGGAAATGTTTCTTCTTCGGTTAGCGGTTCTGTAGCTTCGGTAGAAATAGCTCCGCAACCGCTTGGCAGAGGAGCTAACGCTTTGCTTATAAATGTAGAGCCTAACTCTTATAATTTGCCGTATGACGAGAAATCAAATTTTATGTCGTTATCGGTTGAAGAGATGTCCGATAAAATTAAAAAGGCGGGCATAGTCGGTATGGGCGGAGCCACTTTTCCTGCGAATGTTAAAGTTGACGGAGCGGCTAAAGGCGTTTGCGACACTTTAATAATAAACGGTGTGGAATGCGAACCTTATATTACAAGCGATTATAGATTGATGCTTGAAAATACGGAAGATTTATTTAAAGGAATAGAAATATTAAGAAAAATAATTCCTTCCGTTAAACGAACGGTTATTGGAATAGAAGCGAATAAACCAATAGCAATAGAAGAAATGTCAAAAACGGCAAAAAATTATAATGTGGAAGTAATGGCTTTAAGATTAAGATATCCTCAAGGAGCGGAAAAAATGCTTATTGACGCTGCAACGGGCAGAGTCGTTCCCGTAGGAAAATTGCCTATGGATGTTAATGTTTTAGTCGTTAATGTCGCTACTTTATACGCTATTTACGAAGCTGTTGCAAAAGACAAACCTCTTATAGAAAGAATGGTTACAATTTCTGGAGATGCGATTAAAGAACATAAAAATTTATGGATTCCTTTGGGAACGCCAATTTCTACAATAGTAGATAATTGCGGAGGTTTAATAGCGGAAAATGTTCTTATTTTGGCTGGCGGTCCTATGATGGGAGCGAGCGTTCCAAGTTTGGAGCAATGCGTAAATAAAGGAACAAATTCTTTATTATTTTTTAATAAGGATAAAATGCCTAAAGAAGTTGAATATCCTTGTATAAAATGCGGAAGATGTTCGGATGTTTGTCCTTTAAAACTATCGCCTACGGAAATCGCTCATACGGCGAAATCGAAAATAAGCGAAAGGTTAAACGATTTAGATATAGCGACATGTTTTGAATGCGGATGTTGTTCTTATATATGTCCTTCAAAAATTCCATTAGTTCAATGGATTAGATACGGTAAAGATTTATTAAGAAGATTTTAAGGAGATAATATGAATTTTTATACTGAATCGTCTCCTCATATAAAAGACGGAGATACTACACAAAAAATAATGTTAAGAGTTATTATAGCTCTACTTCCAGCTATCATTTATAGCGTAGTTATATTTGGCAATAGAGTTATAATTTTATATTTGACTTCTATTATAACCTGCGTATTATCGACTATAATAGTAAAAAAAGTTAGAAAAAAACCTATACTGCCCGATTACGCTTCTATAATTACGGCATTGCTTTTAGTTATGACTTTACCGTCTACCGCGACTATTACAATGGTTGTTATTGGCGGAGTTATTGCAATAGTTTTTGCAAAAGAAGTTTTCGGCGGTTTAGGTTCTAATATATTTAATCCCGCTTTGGTTGGAAGGGCTTTTTTACAAGTAGCTTTTCCCGCTCAAATGACGCAATATCCGCTTCCTGTTCGAGTTCCTTTTTTAGATATTTTTGAAAATATTGTTAAAGGAGTAGATTTAGCTATTTCGGGAGCGACTCAATCTATAGAAGCTGTCGGCGCTTTAACTTATGCGACTCCGTTAACATTTATGAAATTCACTTATGCGGAAAATATAAGTTCTTCGTTAATAGAACAGATAAAATTTGAATCTCATTATTATCTTCAAATGTTTTTAGGAAGCACAAGCGGAGCGATAGGCGAAACTTCATTTTTACTTTTGCTTATAGGAGGAATATTCCTTTTAATTACAAAAACTATAGATTGGAGAATTCCTTTGGGAATGTTTATCTCTTTAGTTATAACTAGTCTATTATTAAATTTGGCTATGCCTGGAAAATTTGCCTCGCCTATATATCAAGTTTTAGCGGGAGGTTTCTGTTTGGGAGCTTTCTTTATGGCTACAGATATGGTTACATGTCCATCGAGTCATTTGGGAGCTTGGATATACGCTTTATTAATAGGATTGGTTCTTGCAATATTAAGGGCTTTTGGTTCTTCGCCCGAATATACAATGTATTCTATATTAATAGGAAATATGTTTATGCCTTTAATAGCTATGCTTACTCGTCCGATGCCTTTCGGAAAGAAAGAGGCTATTGAAATACAAAAATCTCAAAAAGACGGAGGAAAACAATAATGAAAAAAGAAGTTAGTTATAAAGCGGTTATTTCTGTTACGATTACGGCGTTAGTTTCTGGATTTTTGCTTTCGTTTGTATTTTCTTCTTTTGAAAAAGATATTTTAGCGAATAATGAAAAAACGGTTTTGGAAGGAGTTAAAGCCGTTATAATAGATTCCGATACTATCGAAGGTCCTTTAACCGAAAATTCAACTTTCACATATTACATAGGAAAAAAATCTGACGGTTCAATATCTGGTTATGCGATTATTTCTTCCGCGAAAGGCTATAACGGAGAGAATAAAATTTTGGTTGGATTTGACGCTGAAGTTTCAAAAGTTACGGGAATAGTTATTACGGAACAGTCGGAAACTCCAGGACTTGGCGCAAAAATAGTAGAAGATTCTTTTAGAAATCAATTTAAAGAGCAAAGTTCGGTAGTTCCTCTTTATGTCGTAAAAGGAATAAAACCTGAAGAAGCGGGAGATAGCGAGATAGCGGCTATAAGCGGAGCTACAATTTCAAGCGCGAGCGTAGTCGATGCAGTTAATATAGCGAAAGACGAAGCGGTAAGTTTGTTTTTTAAGTAAGATAAATAATCTTTTTATAATATAAATGAGACTCGATTTATTCGGGTCTTTTTTATTTTATATCGCTATTTTATTATAATTTGCTATATTTCAATTCATTGCTAATATTTATTTCTCAATTTTAATGTGATAGCTTTTTATTTTCTAAAGATTTTATTTGAGAATAAATACTAATTAGTAATTCTTCTAATTTTTTATTATCAATATATTTTTTATCGTTTTTTATATCTTCTTCTTTAATGATAAAAATTTTAATTCCAACTTTATTTAAAACTTCATTTTTTATATAATCATTTTCAATAACCCTATTTTTTGACTCCGCACTATATCCATAATGTGCTCCTCCATGATATTCTATTACCGCCGCTGGTTTATGATAATCTTCGCCTATTTTATATGTAAGAAGAAAATCGCAATAAAAATCTCTAAATGAAAGCCAAGATTTTGTTCCATATTCCGCATCCAAAAAAGCCTTAAAAGATACTTGAGTGTTAATATTATAGCTATTTTTAAATATTTTTAGAATTGTATAATATATTTGATTTTCCTCTTTATTCATAATTCTTTTTATCTTAATTTCACCGTCTGACATATATTTAATATTTTTTTCAATTTTATTTTGATTTTTATATTTATTATATCTTTTTTTATAATTACTTTTATAATTACCAAATAATAATTTCCAAAGAAAACCTTTCATTTTTAAAACCTTATATAAACTATAATAATTATCGGAATACGAACTTAAAATATTATTTAAAACCTCTCTCAAATGTTTCATGTGAAACATTTAAAAATACTACAAAATTATAAAAATTTGGTTTTATATTATATAATGTTTCATGTGAAACATATTTTAAAAAAAGGAAATATTTATTAAAACTATGGAATTGTTTAATAATAATGAAAATAATCAAATAAAAAATTCGACTATCTATGTCGTGGCTACTCCAATAGGAAATATGGAAGATATAACAATTAGAGCGTTGAAAACTTTAAATAATGTAGATTTTATTTTAGCGGAAGATACTAGAGTGGCGATTAAATTGTTAAACTTTTATAAAATAAAAAAGCCTTTATATTCATATCATAGTCATTCTTCTGAAAATAAAATAAATAAATATATAGAAAATATATTAAAAGGAAATTCCGCCGCTATAATAAGCGATGCTGGAACTCCTTGCATAAGCGACCCTGGAGTTAGCATAATAAGTAAAGCTATAGAAAATAATATTAACATAATTCCCATTGGAGGAATATCCGCTTTTACAACTTTACTTTCAGTTTCTGGTTTATCTGGCAATATTTTATTTGTAGGTTTCCTTTCAAATAAAAGCGGTAGAAGAAGAAATCAATTAAAAGAACTTTATAATAACGAAAAAAATATTATAATAATATACGAATCCGTTTATAGAATAAAAAATTGCATCGAAGATATAGTTAACATATTTGGGGAAAATACGGATATTATTATTGGTAGAGAACTTACAAAACAATTTGAGCAAATTATAAGAGATAAAGCTAAAAAGATTATTGATTTTTTTTCCGATAATAGTATAATAAGTAAAGGAGAATTTTGTATGATTATTGACAACAGAAAATCTAAAGAATGCAAATCTAATGCCGAAAATAATTTATGTAAGGAGTCAAACTATGACAATTGACAAAATAGGCGGCGCAGCGAATATACAGCAAAAATCTAATGTTAGGCAAAATGAAAAAGTTTCTAACATAGGTTCTGATAGAGTAGATATTTCTAAAGAATCTAAACTAGCTTTGCAAAACGAAAAACTTATATCTATAATAAAAGACGCTCCCGATATAAGAGAAGAAAAAGTTGCGGAAGCTAAAAAAAGACTTGAACTTTATATGCAAGACGGCGCTTTAAGAGAAGAAGTTTTAAATAGTTTGGCAAGTTCTATTATAGATTCTATGCCAACTGAAAATTAAAGATTAATATATTATTTTAATATAGAATAAAATAGTAAGTTTTAATGCTTGCTATTTTTTGTTTTAAAGTTATCATAAACATATAAATTTTGACATATCATTATTTTGAAAATTTATTTACAAGTTCGACTCTATTTTTAACGCCAGATTTATCATATATGTTAGCGACATGATTATTAACGGTATTAAGAGATATATCTAATATTAAAGCTACTTCTTTATTTGTTTTGCCCGAAAGTAAATAAGAAAGTATTTGTTTTTCTCTTTTAGTTAAATTTATAATTTCTTCTTTTAATTCTTTTTTAATTGCATTATTTTCATTTTCAATATTTTTTAAATCGTTTGAATTATTATTTAAATTTTCATTAACGAACATATTTTTATTTTTAATTATATTTATAAAATACCATAGCAAAAATCCAAGCATTACTAAATTCCACCATATATAAAATAAAACTAAAGTTATATCGATAGAACCTATATCTAAAGAATTTTTATTTATGGTAATTAATTGATAAACCATAATAGGATATATAGATATAGTAATTAATCCTAATATCTTAACTATTAACTTCATCATTTTATCTTTTATATTTTTATAATTAATAAATCCTAATATAAGCAAATATAAAATTAAAAGATAAAATATTATATTTGCAACTATATAAAAATTGAAATTTAAAATAATTCCTAATATGCTTAAAACAAAAAATATAACCGATAAAATTAAATATAAAACATTTTCTTTAACTTTCCATTTAAGATTTAAAAATCTGTATAAAAACGCGGGTATAAAATATAATATTAAAGACATAGAAACGCTTAAAGTAAAATAGTATAATATATTAAATATGCTATTTGATAAAAATAAAGGAATCGCCAAAAAACTTAATAACTTTATAGCTCTTATTAATAAAAGAAATCCGAATAAAAACAAAAATACTATATAATATTTAAGCCAAGTAATTCTTTCTATAATGTAATAAATAACGGAATAAAAAATTGTAGAAAAACCTATTATAAAAGCGATAAGGTATAAAATTAAAAGTGTGTAGTTAAATATATTATTCATAATTTTTATTAATCGGTAAAATTATATTAAATTTCTTTTTATTTCTATTTTCTATAGCGTCTATCCATATATCGCCCGAATGTTTAACTATAATATTATAAGCGGTATATAAATATAAATTATTAAAACTATTTTCATTATAAGTTAATAAAGGAGTTTTAAAAAGTTTTAATTCTAATTCTTCAGGTATATTTTGAGATTCAAAAATTATTTCTATTAATAGATTATTATTTATTAAATTATTTTTTAAACCGTTATTAAATAAAAATTCTTCGTCATTATAATCTATAGAACTATAAGATATTTCAACAAAACTATTAATCTTTGCCATATTATATATAAATAAAAAAATATTAGATATTGAATTTTCTATTTTTGATTTATCTAATAAAGTTATATAATTATATTTTACTTCTTCATTTTCATTATTATTAAATTTTATTTTAATTCTTTTTGAAAGAAGTAAATCTTCAAAATCTTTTGCTATTCCTTCAATAATTTTGTTTATATCTTCGGAAGTTTTATTAAGAATCAAATTATTTGAATTTATATCGCTAAAATCATAAAATAGTTTCATAGTTTTGTCTATTAAAAATGATTGCCTCAATATAGTCGCTTTATTATCTTTAATATAATTAGAATTATCAATATTATTTTGAATATTTTCCGTATATTTCATTATAGTGGAATTGTAATTTTGAATTTCGTATATAATATTAGACAATAACGATTTTAATTTATCATTTATATAAAAAACTTTTTTCATAATCTAAAAATTTAAATATTATTATTTTTAAAATTATAACATAAAATATTTAAAAATTCCAATAATTAATAAATTCAAATTTTGAATTTAAATAAAGAATTTTAATATAAAATTTTATAATTATATTTATTTAATAAATTCTATAATAAAATTTTTTATATAAATTTATAATTAATTAAATAATTTGAGTTTATTAACAATATCAACAAGTTATTAACAATTAATTTTTAATTGAATTTATTAAAATAATGAAAATTTTTGAATTCATTTTATTTTATATATTTAATTTGTATTTGAATAATTAATAATATAATATTTTAAATTTTAAAAATTTATTTTTATTATTATTCTGTTTATATGTTAATAAATTTTAGATATAAGAAGAAATAATAAATTATAATTATTATATTGTTTATAATATTTTTAATTCTTCAATAGATTTTATAATTTAATTTATAAAAATTTATTTATAAAATTCAATTAATGAAATATATTTAATTATTGTTGATAATGTTAATAAAAAATTAAGAAGTTATTATAATTTATTGATTTATATTTAGAAATCGTAATAATTATAATATAAATTTGTTTTGACAAATAATATATTATTTTGTATAATATATCATAAACTTTGTTAGGGAGAATATTATGTATTTAGTAAACCTTATGGAACAGAAAGTTTCAAAATTAGCGGATTCCTATTTTAAAGAAAAAAATATACCCGCAAATACAAATATGCGTATGGATATAATAGCCTATACTTTAAATAGAGTTCAACCTCAATATGTTACAAGCGCGAGAGGAGTTTTACACAGTTATGATAAGGGCGATACTGAAGAAAATATAGAAATATTAACTACTATAGAAAAAGCATGCGAAGTTATAAGAAGAAGAAAAGAAAATACTCCTTTAGAATCGATTCCGCTTATAGAAGAAAACGGTTATTATTTAACCTATCCGAGCATTATGGGAAATATATGTTCGGCTAAAAATTCCGAAAGAGTCGAAAGCGCTTTAGTATATATGTATTATAAAAATAAACTTATTGAAGGTTATGGAGCTAATTTTCCTAATCCCGCCGTTGTTTCAAAAAATGTTCCTGGAAAATTTATGTTTTGCTTTATGCCTAAAAAAATAGATTCAAACGAAAGTATAAATATAGATTTAGATATAGTTATAGAAGCGGAAAATTATAAACAATATAAAAGCGTTTTGAATTTTGAAATTAGTCCTTCTTTTTATAATGCAAACGATATGCCTTTATTTTCTATAGAAGAAGTTGACGATATATTACTTATGGAAAATTAATTATTTGATTATTAAATGAAAGTTATAAGATTTATACTATTTTCATGTCTGTTTATTTCATGCATAGTTATAGCTAATTTGATTCATAAAAATACGGCTATTAATATAAATGCAAATATTTCAGACAGTTTTATATATTCTGATTTTATTTCAGTAAATAATAACGATATAAAATCTTTAGCTTCAATATCTTTTATAACTTCATTCGATAATTTATCGAAAATTTTTGAAATGGACAAAAATTTAATTAGGAATAATATTTTAAGAAAAAATATAAAAGTAAAAGAAAGCGAAGGCGAGATTATAATATTTGTCGGCGATAATACAATAGAGCAGATAACCGTTAGCGTAACAAATAATATAGATTCTTCATTAGATAATATATTGAATAATTTGAACTCAAACGATATTAGATTTAATAAAGAAATTATAGACAATATTGACGGAAATATTTTAGCGGAAATATTTTATTTTAAAAAAGATAATTATAAATTTGTAATTACTAAATCGACTAACGAAGATAATAATCAAACTTTAACCGTAGATTATATTAATTTAAAAATATTATAAGATTTTATATTGACAAATAGATATATAAAATATAATATATTACTAAATAATATTAATTATCAATTATTATTTAACATAATTAAGGTTTGTTATGAATAATACAAGAAATACGATACAGAAACAGGTTATATTAAACGCCGTTAGAGAATTAAAAAATCATCCAACTTCGGAAGAGGTTTATAATCATATAAAGCCAAATTTTCCTTCAATAAGTTTGGGAACGGTTTATAGAAATTTAAATTTACTTTCTGAAAATAAAGATATACAAAAAATATCGATAATAGACGATGCAATTAGATTTGACCATAGAACTGACGAACATTATCATTTTCAATGCGATAAATGTAAAAAATTATTCGATATGCCTATGCAATATCAAAAATTTTTAGACGAAACCGCTTCAAAAGAAAACGATATGGAAATTATAAAGCATGATATTGTATTTTTGGGAATCTGTAAGTCTTGCAAATCTTAAAATTTTATCATAATAAAAAATTATAAAAATTATCTTATAAAGTATTGATTTAACTAATATATTTTATTATAATAATATATATAAAATAATTTTTAAGGATAATATATGTCGAAAGGTTATTTCGCTTTAGTATTGCATGCACATTTGCCTTATGTGAGACATCCTGAGCATGAAAATTTTTTAGAGGAAGAATGGTTATACGAGGCAATTACGGAAACTTATATCCCTTTGCTTGACGCTTACGATAGACTCGTTAATGACGGCGTCAATTTTAAAATCACAATGAGCGTTACGCCTACTCTTATGAATATGCTTGCAAATGAACTTCTTCAAAATAGATATGTCGAGCATATAGAGAAGTTAATAAAATTGGCGGAAATGGAATGCGAGAGAACTTCTTTAGACCCAAATTTTCATCATACTGCCGAAGTTTATAGAGATAAATTTTATAGAATAAGAGATATATTCGTTTACAAATATAATAAAAATTTATTAAACGGATTTAGATATTTTTTAGAAAGAGGAAATTTAGAAATAATAACTTGCGGAGCTACGCATGGATTTTTTCCTTTTATGCAGGAATATCCTAACGCCATAGAAGCGCAATTAAGAATGGCGGTTAAAACTCATGAAAGACATTTAGGCAGAAAACCTACGGGAATATGGCTTGGAGAATGCGGATTTTTTCCAGGACTTGAAAAACATTTATCAAATAACGGAATTAAATATTTCTTTGTCGATACACATGGAATAATGCATGCCGATAAAGTGCCGAAATACGGAGTTTATGCTCCTTTATATTGTTCGAGAGAAAGTAGAGTTGCGGCATTTGGACGAGATATTGAAAGTTCAAGAAGCGTTTGGAGCGCTGAAGTAGGTTATCCAGGCGATTTTAGATATAGAGAATTTTACAGAGATATAGGCTACGATTTGCCTTTTGAATATATTAAAGATTTTATTCAAAGCAACGGTTTAAGAAAAAATACGGGAATTAAATATTATAGAATTACGGGAAAAGATTGTCCGAAAGAACCTTATAATCCTGAAGCTGCTATGGAAGCTGCGGGAGAGCATTCGGGCAATTTTATGTTTAATAGAGAAAAGCAGATTGAATATTTAGCTTCCGTTATGGATAGACCGCCAATTATAGTTTCGCCTTATGATGCGGAATTATTCGGGCATTGGTGGTATGAAGGACCTATGTTTATAGAATTCTTAATGAGAAAAATTCATTTCGACCAAAATATAATAGAAACTATAACGCCTAAAGAATATTTAGAAAGGCATCCCGTGAATCAAATATCTATGCCTTCAATGTCAAGTTGGGGAGCGAACGGATATGGAGAAGTTTGGCTTAACGGAACTAACGGTTGGATATATAGGCATTTGCATAAAGCTGCAGAAAGAATGATTGAACTTGCTCGTGATTATTATAATGAAACGGGACTTTATGAAAGAGCTTTAAATCAAGCGGCGAGAGAACTTTTGCTTGCTCAAAGTAGCGATTGGGCTTTTATAATGCATACGGGAACTATGGTAGAATATGCCGTTAATACTACAAAACTATATTTGAAAAGATTTACAGATTTATATTACGCTATTAAAAACAAAGATTTAAACGAAGAATGGTTAAGCAAATTAGAATGGAGAGACGATATATTTCCCGAAATGGATTTTAGAATTTATAATTAAATCATATCAATTTATAGTTCATTTTTAATAAAGACGCTTGACATAATCTATAATCTATGTTAAAATATTCAACAATAAATTGCCAAAAATAATAGGCGATGAGATTTTTTATGATACTTAAAAACACTATAACTTTGTTAAGCAAAGCAAAGCAAAACAAAGCAAACCTTTAAACTTTTTCCAAATTTATGTTTACTTAATCATAACAAATATTATATTTCATTTTATAAAAAATTATCTGCTAATAAAAATAAAGAGTCTTTGCCTTATAAATATATTTCAAATACGGATATTAATTTATCTTTAAATAATTCAATAAAAATTTTAAAAAGGAGCTTAAAATGAGCGCATTAGAAAAATTACAAAACGAAGTCGAAAGACAAAAAAGAAAAATCGAAGAAATAGAGAAATCTATTGAAACGGTAGAAAAAGAATTTAATGTTAAATTTGATGACGAGAGAAAAGATATAAAAGAACAAAAAGCTTTTATAAACGAACCCGATTTACAAATTGCAATAGTCGGCACGATTAAAGCGGGAAAATCTACTTTTATTAACGCATTGTTTGAGGAAAATATAGCCTCAACGGATGTGACGCCCGAAACCGCATCTCTTACAAAATTTAGATATTCTACAAAAAATAAACTTGAAGTAAAATTTTATAATAAAACGGAATGGGACGAATTATGGGAAAGCGTTAAAAAATCTGAAAAAGAAAATAAAGGAAAGGTTTTTAAAGAAGAATTTGAAAGTTCGGGAGCGGAAAATATTAAAAATGATTATATAGGAGCTTCCGATAAAATAGAAGAAGTTTCAAATATTGAAGAACTAAAAAATAAAGTAAAAGAATACACTTCAAAAAATAGTAAAATTCATTATTTCGTTAAAGAGCTTACCGTTTATTTGAATAATAAAAATATGCCAAAAGATGTAACGATAGTCGATACCCCGGGATTAGACGATTTGATAGCTATTCGCTCAAATAAAACGAAAGATTATATTAAAGAAGCGAATGCCGTTATAGTTTGCGTAGATTCTTCAAGATTACAAGGTAAAGAATATACAACCATAACTCAAGTTTTTGAAAATATCGGAGACGATTTTTACAAAGTTATGATATTAGGAACGCAAATAGACAATAAAAATAATCCTAAAGAAGCTTGGGAAAAACAAATTGAAGAATGGAAAAAATATTTAAAAGAAAATTATAAAGATGCAGATTTACTTAAAAATAATATAATCGGCGTTTCTTCTTATGTATATTCTAATCTTATAGAGCTTGAAAACGGTAAGGAATGCGAAGAAGACGGAAAGATTGCAATATATAAATTGGCAAAAAGCTACGGAATAGATTTAAATTTACAAGACCCAAATCTTAATAATAATATAATAAAAAATTCCAATCATATAATAGATTTAACGAATATACAAAAAGTTAATTCTATAATGCATAGAGATATAATTTCAAAAGGAGAGGAAGAGGTTAAAAAAGATTTGGAAAGAAGATATTTAAGTATGATAACGAATATAAGCAATAAGGCAAAAAGTATAAAAGATTCAAATTCTCAAAGCCGAGCCTCTTTAGACATGGATAGAAAACAGCAGGAAGAGTTTAAACTTATGAAAAATAAGGAAATAGAGGAAATCGAAAAAGCTATGAACGGTTTAAACAAATCTTTTGAGAAAATAAAAGAAGAATGGCTTAATCAAAATAAAAAATTGAAAGAAGCCATAAAAAAATAAAAAGTAAAAAAATTAAAAATTAAAAA
>ERZ1673700.631-NODE-631-length-43552-cov-31.964411_pt1 | contig 43552 bp, 33 predicted proteins | sample MGYA00580230_ERZ1673700 | MGnify/ENA primary metagenome ERZ1673700 (study PRJEB41218, sample SAMN15661782) | gut metagenome | host: Homo sapiens | place: Canada: London | collected 2015-08-20/2019-03-30 | study: EMG produced TPA metagenomics assembly of...
CAGCTTCTTATAGCTGTCGATCATCTGCTCCTCGGTCATGCCATACTTGGCGTCGCCGGGCTTGTCCATGACCTGAAAGCCTTCTTCGCTCGCACCCAGTTGGAACGTTCCGCCCGGATTGTAGCGGCAGAAGATGTTCTCCGGCACACCGGCCACACGGTCGAGGAAATCCACCATGGTGGCGTCGTCGAGGTTGATGTAAGCGCCCAGCTCATAGGCTTTCTTCATGTCCTCCACGGGGGTCTGGTTGGAGGAGAACATGATGTCGCTGCCGGTAAAGCCGCAGACTTCGCTGAGCATCAGTTCGGTCAGAGAGGAGCAGTCCACACCGCAGCCCTCTTCCTTCAGGATCTGGAGGATGATGGGGTTAGGCAGCGCCTTGACGGCAAAATACTCCCGGAAGCCCTTATTCCAGCTGAAGGCCTTATTGATGCGGCGGACGTTCTCGCGGATGCCCTTTTCATCGTAGACATGGAACGGGGTAGGAACATCCTGAATGATCTCCTGCGCCTGTTCCTCGGTCAGAAACGGTTTCTTTTCCATAATATACTTCCCTCTTATTTTATAGCGTCACCGCCGTGCGGTGCGGATTCAGGTCTTGAGGTTGCTGCGGGTGGGGGTGAAGGTGGGGATCATCTCCGCCAGCTGCTTCACCACGCCCTCGTCGTTGTGTTCTGCCGCAGCGGTCAGCGCCTGCAATTGGCTGTAGAAGTCGGCAAGGTCGATCTGGCGCGGCGGAGCCACAAAGATCTTGTTGTGCTCGGTGCGGCGCATCTTGTCCTGCTCCTCGTCCATCATCAGCTCTTCGTAGAGCTTTTCGCCGGGGCGGAGGCCCACGATCTTGATCTCCATGTTCACGCCCGGCTCATAGCCGTAAAAGCGGATCAGCTGCTTGGCAAGATCCATGATCTTGACCGGCTCGCCCATATCGAGGACGTATATGCTGCCGCTCTCGGCCAGCGCACCGGCCTGCAGCACGAGCTGAGCCGCTTCCGGGATGGTCATGAAGTAGCGCTCGATGTTGGGGTCGGTCAGGGTGACGGGGCCGCCCTTTTTGATCTGCGCCTCAAACAGCGGGATGACGCTGCCGTGGCTGCCCAGCACGTTGCCGAAGCGGACAGCCACACACTTCATGTCGGTGTTGCCCGCGAAGGTCTGGATCAGCATTTCGCAGATGCGCTTGGTGCAGCCCATGACGCTGGTGGGGTTGACGGCCTTATCGGTGGAGAGCTGGACGAACCGCTCCACCCCGTGCTCGCTGGCACTGGTGAGCAGGTTCTTGGTGCCAAGGACGTTGTTCTTGACCGCCTCCGCCGGGCTGACCTCCATCAGCGGCACATGCTTGTGGGCCGCTGCGTGGAAGACCACGGTGGGGTGATAGGTCTCGAACACTTCATCGAGGCGCTTTTTGTCCCGGATGGAGCCGATGAGCACCGTGACCGGGATATCCCGGCCGTACTTCTGCTGCAGCTCCATCAGCAGCTCGTAGGCACAGTTCTCGTAGATATCGAAGATGAGCAGCTTGCCGGGCTGGAACCGCATGACCTGACGGCAGAGCTCGCTGCCGATGGACCCGCCGCCGCCTGTGACGAGGACGGTCTTACCGGTCAGGTAGCCGGAGATCTTCTCGATGTCCAGCGTGACCTCCTCACGGGAGAGAAAGTCGGCGGTGTTCAGTTCGCGGAATGCCTCCTGCTGCGGTGCGCCGGCCCCGACCAGCTGCGGGTCGCTCAGGATCTGGACCGCGCAGTGGGTGGAGACACAGAGGTCGATGACATGGTTCAGCTTGCTGCCCCGCAGCGTCGGGATGGCGATGATGATGCTGTGGATGTTGTACTTTTCGCAGATCTGCGGGATCTGCTCCAGCGTACCCCGCACCGGCACGCCGTGGATGGTCTGGCCGAACTTGGCGGGATTATCGTCCACGGCAACGACGGGGTGGCCGTAGCTTTCGTTGGACTTGCAGACGTTGATGGCCCATGCACCGGCCTCGCCCGCGCCGACGATCAGCACCGGGCGGTTGGGGTCCTTGGCAGGGACGCCGCGCATCCGCTCGCCGATGGGATGGTTCAGGAAGAGCCGCCACGCCAGACGGCTCCCGCCCACCAGCAAAAAGATGAGCACCGCTGCCATCGCGTTGGCGGAGTCGAACAGCACGCCGTGGATGAGGCCGTGGTTCACGAAATAGACGATGCCGGTGGGCACGGCGATCATGCCGCCGAGGCGGATGAGATCCCGCTCGCCCGCGTACTTCCACAAGGTCGAGTACAGCCCGCCCACCAGAAAGCTGATGAGGTAAAGGGCTACGATCCACGGCAGATTGTCATAGAGCAGCGCCCGGTTATGGGGCCACCACGCCGCTTCCACCGCACCATCGGCACGGAGCAGCAGCGCAAAGTAAAAGCTGAACAGGATGAGCGCCGCATCCAGCACCACCAGAATCGCCCGGCGCAGCCAGACCTGCGGCGTGATTTTTTTGATATCCTTCACAAAAAGTCCTCTTTACCTTCGGCGTCTTGTCCGGCGCCGGTTTATTCGCCACAGCGGCAGAAAAGAGCCTGTTCCGCCATGGTATCCATTGTATTATACTCGTTTCCCGCCGCTGTGTCCAGAAGATTTCATCTTTCGGGTGGATTTCCCCGCTTTTTCCGCACCGAGGATGGCCCGCACTTCCTCCCCAAGGCCCAGCGGCCACGCCGCCGCAGCCCCGACGAGCCCCATCCCGCCGCAGCCCGCGGCCAGCGCGGCGAGACGGAGCGGCAGCTCCCCGGCAGACCACGCTGCCAGCATTTCCCGGAAAACCATCCCCGCCCCCGCCGAGACGGCTGCCGCCAGCACCGGAGCTCCCAGCCAGCGCCACACCGCCGGGCGCACCCCGCTGACGCGCAGCAGCCGCCCGGTGTTCGCCAGACAGGTATAAACGCTGGACAGCAGAATGACGAAGAGAAAGCCCCGCATCCCGAAGCGGGGCAGCAGCAGCATGACCCCCGCAATGCGGAGCACAGCGTCCCACAGGCTGTAGCGGAAGACGGCCTTCTGCTCTCCCATCCCCTTCATTGCGCCGTCCACCATGCTTTCAAGGTACATCAGCGGCATGGCCGGGCCGAGGACTGTCAGATAAAAGCCCGCCTCGGCCCCGTTTTCTCCGTACAGAAGGTCTGCCAGCGGGCCGCCCCACACCCAGAACACCGCCCCCGCCAGCGCAGAGAAGTAACCCGTCAGCCGCAGCATCCGGTCCAGCAAAGCCGAAAGCCGCTTTTTCTCGTCCCGGATGTGGGCTTGGGTGATCTCCGGCATCAGCAGAACGGATAAGCTCCCCAGCAGCCCGAAGGGAAAGGTCAGCAACGGCAGGGCCATACCTTTCAAATTGCCGTATTGGGCCACGGCGGCGCTGCGGCCCCCGGCGGTCAGCAGATATACCGTCAGGCATGCGGGCACCAGCATGTTTTCGGCGGTATGGAGCGCGCTGGCAAGGCAGCGCCCGCCCTCCACCGGCCACAGGATCTCCCACAGCCGCTTCGCCGGGTCCGCCGGGCGTCGGGCAGGGCCCGCACCGAATGCGGACACCGCCTCCTGCCGGTAAAACAGGGTCATCATCCCGCAGGAGACGGCTTCACTCAGGGCCGTTGCCGCGAGGACGGCGGTGCATTTGCCGCCCACGTCCAGCGCCGCGCCCCGGCTCAGGGCGAACCAGATGGCCCCGATCCGGACCGTCTGCTCGGCCAGCTGGCTCACCACGTTGGGCGACACCCGCCGCCGCGCAATAAAAAAGCCGCGCAGCACCGCCGAGACCGCCATCCACGGCATCCCGAAGGCCGATACCCGCAGCGCCCCAGTGGCCCGGACATCCCCCAGCCACCATTTTGCGGCCAAGCCCGCCAGCCCGAACTGAGCGGCCAGCGCTGCACTGCCCAGCAGCAGCGCCGCCCCCAGCAGACGCACCAGCATCCCCCGCGCTTCGGCCCGGCTGTGGCTCAGCTCCTCGGCCATCAGGCGGGTGGCCGCCACCGAAACGCCGGACGTCGCCAGCGTGACAAAGAGCGAATACACCGCCAGCACCAACTGGTACAGGCCCATCCCCTCGCCGCCCAAGGCATTGGCCAGCCAGATGCGCAACCCCATCCCCGCCAACCGGAGCACGATGTCCGCCCCCGTGAGCAAGGCTGCGTTTTTCAGGTAGCTCTGCCGCATTGCCGCACCTCCCCCATCTTCGCTTTTACTATATGAAAGCGGCTTTGCAAAATATGAGTTGGGCCGTGGGTTGTTTCTTTCCTAGTTTTATGATATGATAGGAGCCGGTCAAGACTTTTTGTCCAAACATCAACGAAGGAGGAAAGGCCGCTGCCCCTGTCCGGCCCGGCCTTATGAGAGTATGAGCGAAGAATGTACCCATGACTGCTCCAACTGCGGGGCAGCATGTTCTTCCCGCGATGCTGCCCCGCAGCATGACGCCCCCAACCCCAACAGCAGTGTCAAGAAAGTGATCGGCGTCGTGTCCGGCAAGGGCGGCGTCGGCAAGAGCATGACCAGCGCCCTGCTGGCCTGTGCTATGGCTCGCCGCGGCTACCACTGCGGCATTCTGGACGCCGACATCACCGGCCCGTCCATCCCGAAGCTGTTCGGCATCCATGGCCGCGCCATGGCCGACGAGAAGGGCTGCTGGCCCATCCAGAGCCGGATGGGCATCGACGTGATGAGCATCAACCTGCTGGTGGAGAACGAAGAGGACCCCGTCGTCTGGCGCGGCCCGGTCATCGCCGGTGCGGTGAAGCAGTTCTGGACCGATGTGGTCTGGAAGGACGTCGATTTCCTGTTCGTGGACATGCCTCCGGGAACCGGCGATGTGCCCCTGACCGTCTTCCAGAGTCTGCCCGTGGACGGCATCGTGGTCGTGGCAAGCCCGCAGGAACTGGTCAGCATGATCGTGGCCAAGGCCGTGAATATGGCCGAGATGATGAAGGTGCCCATGCTCGGCATCGTCGAGAACATGAGCTATGTCGTCTGCCCTGACTGCGGCAAGCGCATCAACGTCTTCGGCGACAGCCATGTGGACGAGGTCGCCGCCAAGCACCACCTGCCCGTGCTGGCTAAGTGCCCCATCGACCCCCAGTTGGCCTCCCTGTCCGACGCCGGTCTGATCGAGACCTATCCCGGTCAGTATCTGGAAGGTGCCGCCGACGCCTGTGAGAAGCTGCTGAAGAAGTAAAGCAATCGATCCTTCCCCTGTCCGTGTTCCTCTTGAGCACGCAGGGGATTTTTATTTGCTTTTCGCTCATTTCATGATGCAATCATGCGCTCCTGCTCGGCTCCTATGCCCGCGGTGAAGCATTATCGCAAGTCAAGAAATTAGCGCAACATTCAAACAGCATATTTGCGATATGCAATTCAACGCTGTTGCTGTTGCATTAAAAAGTTGAATTGCTATAGAAAGCTAGATTTTACGCAGTTTTTCGGGAGAGCAAAATGTTTTTGTGAAGTAGGTTCATCTTTTCTTCTGTTTTTTTGAAAGATTTTCCGGTTCCGCTCTCTTGTAAATCCGTACAGAAAGCTTTATAATGGTAAAGCGTTCTGTGATATTGGGACAGAACGGGTGAAAGTATAAATGGGAAAAGGAGTATTCGATTATGTTGACGAATGAATACCTGAAACGTGTTTATGATGGTCTGGCTCAGCGCAATGCAAACGAGCCTGAATTCCTGCAGGCTGTCCGCGAGGTTCTGGAGAGCATCCAGCCCGTCGTGGAGAAGCACCCCGAATACGAGAAGGCTGGCCTGATCGAGCGTCTGGTCGAGCCGGAGCGCATCATCACCTTCCGTGTGCCTTGGGTTGACGATCAGGGCAAGGTTCAGGTGAACCGCGGCTACCGTGTGCAGTTCAACAGCGCCATCGGCCCCTACAAGGGCGGCCTGCGCTTCCATCCCTCTGTCAATCAGGGCATCCTGAAGTTCCTCGGCTTTGAGCAGACCTTCAAGAACAGCCTGACCACCCTGCCCATGGGCGGCGGCAAGGGCGGCTCCGACTTTGACCCCCACGGCAAGAGCGACATGGAAGTCATGCGCTTCTGCCAGAGCTTCATGACCGAGCTGTACCGCCACATCGGTCAGTTCGTGGACTGCCCCGCCGGTGATATCGGTGTCGGCGGCCGCGAGGTCGGTTACCTGTTCGGCCAGTACAAGCGCCTGACCAACAGCTTCCAAGGCGGTATGCTCACCGGCAAGGGCCTGACCTTCGGCGGTTCTCTGGCTCGCACCGAGGCTACCGGCTACGGCCTGTGCTACTTCACCGCTGAGGCTCTGAAGTGTATGCGCAACGACAGCTTCGCCGGCAAGACCGTGGTCATCTCCGGTTCCGGCAACGTCGCCATCTACGCTTGCGAGAAGGCAACCCAGCTGGGCGGCAAGGTCGTCACCATGTCCGACTCCAACGGCTATGTCTACGATCCCAACGGCATCGATCTGGCTTACGTCAAGGATCTGAAGGAAGTCCGCCGCGGCCGCATCAAGGAGTATGCCGAGACCCACGAGAGTGCGACCTATGTTGCCGATTGCAGCAAGGTCTGGACTGTCCCCTGCGACATTGCCCTGCCCTGCGCGACCCAGAACGAGATCAACAAGGAGTCCGCTGAGGCTCTGGTCAAGAATGGCTGCACCGTCGTCTGCGAGGGCGCTAACATGCCCAGCACCCCGGAGGCCATCGAGGTCTACCTGTCCAACGGCGTCCTGTACGGACCCGCAAAGGCAGCCAACGCCGGTGGTGTCGCAACCTCCGGTCTGGAGATGAGCCAGAACTCCGAGCGTCTGAGCTGGACCTTCGAAGAGGTCGATGCAAAGCTGAAGGGCATCATGGAGGGCATCTTCCACGCTTCCTATGATGCTTCCGTTGCCGCCGGTTCCGAGGGCAACCTGATGGTCGGTGCAAACTGCGCCGGCTTCTTGAAGGTCGCTACCGCCATGATGGCACAGGGCATCACCTACTAATTGTTCCATAGCATTTTCAAGAGCCGTGTTCGCAAGAGCGCGGCTCTTTTTGTGTGTTTGACAAAGTGCGGTGTATCGTTTATAATAAAAGCACAATGATAGACAGGAGGTGCCAAGCATGAATTACACTGTACCGTACAATGGCACATTTTGCAGCAAGAAGAAAATTTTGAAAAAGCGTGTTCCCTCCAAAGAGGCCATGGAGATTCGAAATTATTGCCTGTCGCATCCGCTTTCCGCCTCAAAAAGCACCGATGGTAAGATTGTTTTCAAAATTCAGGGGCCGGGTGAAAAATAGGTCATGAATGTTGTGGAGTACACTCACACGCTCACACCATTAGCACGAAATTTTGATTGCGGCAATCCCTATCTTAATCTGTTTTTACGCAGTCCGGATGCTTTAAACTCCAGCATCGGCAAGACTTATGTTTATCTGACCGAAGCAAACGACTGTATTTTAGGTTATTATAACATCAGTGCCGGTTCTGTGGATCAGCTAGAAAATGGTTTTCGGGTAAAATCCGGCGGCGCAATCCATATCGGTTATTTTGCGCTGGATGAGCGTGCGCAGCATCAATTTCAAGGGCAGATGCCTGACGGCACCAATCTTTATCTCGGTGATTATTTATTGATCGAATGTCTTGACCGTATCGAACAAATTCGGGAGGGCTTTGTAGGCGCCGCTGTTGTAACACTGGCCTCTTCTGAAGCCGGTGAGCATCTATACCGCAAACATGACTTCCTTGACCTTGACGACGACTTGACTTTCAGCCTGAGCGAAGGCGAGGGTGAGTGCATTCCATTATATCTCCCGCTCGATTATTAAATTCAGGAGCTGCGTTCGCAAGAGCGCGGCTCTTTTTGTATCTATCCGCTGTCCTGCCCCTCCCGGAGATGCGGACTGTATAAAGCCCCGCCACCCCGTCCATACTGACCACATCAAACGAAGAGAGGGCTTTGAAATGGACGAAGCGATGTTTTGTTTTCAATGCGAACAAGCGGCCAACTGCACGGCCTGTACGGGGAAAGCCGGGGTCTGCGGCAAAAGCGCCGAGACCGCAGCGGCGCAGGACCGGCTGACCGGCGCACTCATCTCCTACGCCGGGCAGCTTGTGGGCGAAGGGCGGGCTCCGGCCCCGGAACAGGCCCTGCTGCTGATGGAAGGGCTGTTCACCACCATCACCAACGTAAACTTTGACCCGCAGACTGTGGACCAACTGACCGAGACCGTCCACGCCGCGTGCCCCGGCATCGGGTTCGACTACGATATGCAGAAGCTCTGGCACGAACCGGACGAAGACATCCGCAGCCTGAAGTCCTTCGTGCTGTTCAGTCTGCGCGGGATGGGGGCCTACAACTACCACGCGCGGGTGCTGGGCCGCATCGACCCGGAGCTGGACCGCTTTTTCTGTGAGGCGCTGCAAGCCATCGGGAGCGAGTGCTCCATCGACGCGCTCTGGGCGCTGGTGCAGAAGACCGGCGAGGCCAGCTACCGCTGCATGGAGCTGCTGGACGCCGCCAACACCGGTGCCTTCGGCCAGCCGGAACCGGTGGAGGTACCGCTGGTCATCGAGAAAGGGCCCTTCATCGTCATTTCCGGCCACGATCTCTACGATATGAAATGCCTGTTGGAACAGACTGCGGGCAAAGGCATCAACGTGTACACCCACTCGGAGATGCTGCCCGCCCACGGCTACCCGGAGCTGAAGCAGCGCTACCCTCACCTGAAGGGCAACTTCGGCACCGCGTGGCAGAACCAGCAGCGGGAGTTTGAGGACATCCCCGCGCCCATCCTGTTCACCACCAACTGCATCATGCCCCTGCGGGCCAGCTACGCCGACCGGGTGTACACCACCTCGGTCGTCTCCTACCCCGGCATCCAGCACATTGGGCCGGAGCGGGATTTCTCACCACTCATCGCCAAAGCCTTGGAGCTGGGCGGCTACAAGGAAGACACCGCCATGCCCGGCATGAACGGCGGACGCAGCGTCGTGACCGGCTTTGCGCGGAATTCCGTCCTCTCCCACGCGGGCGAGATCGTGGCTGCGGTGCGGGCCGGGCAGATCCGGCATTTCTTCCTTGTGGGCGGCTGCGACGGCACCCGCCCCTCCCGCCGGTACTACACCGAGTTTGCGAAGCTCACCCCGCCGGATACCGTCCTCCTGACACTGGCGTGCGGCAAGTTCCGGCTGAACGATCTCGACCTTGGCACGGTGGCGGGGCTGTCCCGCATCCTCGATGTGGGCCAGTGCAACGACGCCTACAGCGCCATCCAGATCGCGCTGGCGCTGGCCGATGCCTTCCAGTGCAGCGTGAACGACCTGCCCCTTTCCCTCGTGCTCTGCTGGTTCGAGCAGAAAGCCGTCTGCATCCTTATTGCGCTGCTGGCGCTGGGCATTCAAAACATCCGGCTCGGCCCCACCCTGCCCGCCTTCCTCTCGCCGGGCGTGGTGAAGGTGCTGCAGGAGAAGTATGGCCTCAAGGCTGTGACCACCCCGGAGGAAGACCTGAACGCGATCCTTGGTTCGAAGTGAAATGCTTTCACCTCTCCATCAAACCGCACAAGAAGGGCGGAATTTTGGCTTTTACGTTTGGCGCAACTGTCGCTTGAAAATTTTTCAGCCGTCAGTATAATAAGAGGTAACGGAACAAAGGCGTTCCAGATGGGTAGGGTCTGCCCATCTGGGGCGTCTTTTTTGTTTTTCCGTGTTTTGAGGATGCGCTGCGGAAGGTGCCGCAGCCGAAGGATTTTCATTTTAGAGAACAAGGATGGGAAAGGCAATGGAAAAATTTACGGAAAACGCCACGCCTCTCGGCCTGTATGATCCCCAGTTCGAGCACGACGCCTGCGGCATCGGCGCGGTGGTGGATATCAAGGGCCGCAAAAGCCACCAGACCGTCAGCGACGCGCTCTCCATCGTGGAGCGTCTGGAGCACCGCGCCGGCAAGGACGCTGAGGGCAAGACCGGCGACGGCGTGGGCATCATGTTACAGATCAGCCACAAGTTCTTCTCCAAGGTCGCCGACGAGATGAACATCTCCTTGGGCAACGAGCGCGAATACGGCGTGGGCATGTTCTTCTTCCCCCAGAACGAGCATCTGCGGGCACAGGCTATGAAGCTGTTCGAGCTGGTCACCCGCAAGGAAGGGCTGGAGTTCCTCGCATGGCGCGAGGTGCCCGTCAACCCCGACGCCGTGGGCCAGAAAGCCCGCGACTGTATGCCCTCCATCTGGCAGTGCTTCATCAAAAAGCCCGCCAAGGTGAGCAAGGGCATCGACTTTGACCGCAAGCTCTATATCATCCGCCGGGTGTTCGAACAAGCCAGCAACGGCACCTATGTGCCCAGCCTGTCCAGCCGCACCATCGTGTACAAGGGGATGTTCCTCGTCCACGACCTGCGCCTGTTCTACCTCGACTTGCAGGACGAGGACTACGAATCCGCCATCGGCATGGTGCACAGTCGTTTTTCGACCAACACCAACCCCAGTTGGATGCGCGCCCACCCCAACCGCTTCATCCTGCACAACGGCGAGATCAACACCATCAAGGGCAACACGGACGCCATGCTGGCCCGCGAGGAGTGCATCTCCAGCCCCATCCTGCAGGACGACATGAACAAGATCCTGCCCATCATCAACACCTCCGGCTCCGACTCCGCCATGCTGGATAACGCCTTGGAGTTCATGGTGATGAACGGCATGGACCTGCCGCTGGCCGTCATGATCACCATCCCGGAGCCTTGGGAGAACAACAAGCACATCAGCCAGAAAAAGCGGGATTTCTACCAGTATTACGCCACCATGCTGGAGCCTTGGGACGGCCCGGCGGCCATCCTCTTCTCCGACGGCGACGTGGTGGGCGCGGTGCTGGACCGCAACGGTCTGCGCCCCAGCCGCTACTACATCACCAAGGATGGCCGGATGATCCTCTCCTCCGAGGTAGGCGTGCTGCCCTGTGACCCCGCGGAGATCGAGGTCAAGGATCGGCTCCGCCCCGGCAAGATGCTGCTGGTGGATACCGTCAAGGGCGAAGTGGTGGACGACGAAAACCTGAAGGAATACTACGCCAGCCGCGAACCCTACGGCGAGTGGATCGACCGGAACCTCGTCCAGCTGAAAGACCTGAAGATCCCGAACATCAAGGTGCCGAACTACACCGGCGATGAGCTGACCCGGCTGCAGAAGGTGTTCGGCTACAAATACGAAGAGGTCAAGGAGCTCATCCTGCCCATGGCCCGCCTTGGTGCGGAGCCTTCCGGCGCCATGGGCACCGACACCCCGCTGGCGGTCCTGAGCGGCCAGCATCCGCCGCTGTTCAACTACTTCAAGCAGCGGTTCGCGCAGGTGACGAACCCCCCCATCGACGCCATCCGTGAGAAGGTCGTCACCTCCACCAGCGTCTATGTGGGTGCCCACGGCAACCTGCTGGAGGACAAGCCCGAAAACTGCAAGGTGCTCAAGGTCCACAACCCGATCCTGACCTCCACCGATCTGCTCAAGATCAAGCACATGAACGTGCCGGGCTTCAAGGTCGCGACCGTTTCCATCAACTACTATAAGAACACCAGCCTCGAAAAGGCCATCGACCGCGTCTTCCTCGAAGTGGACCGCGCCTACAAGGACGGGGCAAACATCATCATCCTGTCCGACCGCGACATCGACGAGTACCATGTGGCCATCCCCAGTCTGCTGGCGGTGTCCGCAGTGTCCCAGTACCTCATCCGCACCAAGAAAAGCACCGCGCTGGCCCTCATTCTGGAAAGCGCCGAACCCCACGAGGTGCACCACTTCGCCACCCTGCTGGGCTATGGTGCCTGTGCCGTCAACCCCTATCTGGCCCATGAGACCATCGGCCAGCTCATCGATCAGGGTCTGCTGGATAAGGACTACTACGCCGCCGTGGACGACTACAACAAGGCCATCCTCAACGGCATCGTGAAGATTGCCTCCAAGATGGGCATCTCCACGATCCAGAGCTACCAGAGCAGCCAGATCTTCGAGGCTGTCGGCATCTCGAAGGAGGTCATCGACAAATACTTCACCGGCACGGTCAGCCGGGTGGGCGGCATCGACCTTGAGGACATTCAGGCCGACGTCGAGGCTCAGCACAACGCGGCCTTCGACCCGCTGGGGCTGGATATCAACATGGAGCTTTCCGACGGCGGTGCCCACAAGTTCCGCAGCGGCAAGGAAGAGCACCTGTTCAACCCCCAGACCATCCACCTGTTCCAGAAAGCCTGCTTCACGGGCGACTACAAGGCCTTCAAGGACTTCACCCGCACCGTGGACAACATGGGCGAGGAGGGCGTGCATCTGCGCAGTCTGCTGGACTTCAACTATGACCCCAACGGCGGCATCCCCATCGAGGAGGTCGAGCCGGTGTCGGCCATCGTCAAGCGGTTCAAGGCCGCAGCCATGAGCTACGGCGCGCTGAGCAGCGAGGCCCACGAGACCATCGCCATCGCACTGAACCGTCTGGGCGGCCGAAGCAACACCGGCGAGGGCGGCGAACCCGAAGAGCGCTACCACAGCGAGAGCAATTCCAAGATCAAGCAGGTGGCCTCCGCCCGCTTCGGCGTCACCAGCAAGTATCTCGTCTCCGCCGAGGAGATCCAGATCAAGTTGGCGCAGGGCGCAAAGCCCGGTGAGGGCGGCAACCTGCCCGGTGCCAAGGTGTATCCGTGGATCGCAAAGACCCGCCACAGCACCACCGGCGTGGGCCTGATCTCTCCCCCGCCCCACCACGACATCTACTCCATCGAGGATCTGGCCGAGCTGATCTATGACCTGAAGAACGCCAACCGCCACGCCAACATCAACGTGAAGCTGGTCAGCGAGGCCGGTGTCGGCACCATTGCCGCCGGTGTTGCCAAGGGCGGCGCACAGGTCATCCTCGTTTCCGGCTACGACGGCGGCACCGGCGCGGCCCCCCGCACCTCCATCAAGAACGCCGGTCTGCCGTGGGAGCTGGGCATCGCCGAGACCCACCAGACCCTGATCCTGAACGGTCTGCGCAGCCGCGTCCGCATCGAGAGCGACTCGAAGCTGCTCTCCGGCCGCGATGTGGCCATCAGCTGTATGCTGGGCGCGGAGGAATTCGGCTTCGGCACTTCCCTGCTGATGTGCGAAGGCTGCGTCATGATGCGGGTCTGCAACCTCGACACCTGCCCCATGGGCATCTGCACCCAGAACCCGGAGCTGCGCAAGCGCTTCAAGGGCAAGCCGGAATACATCATCAACTACCTGACCTTCGTGGCACAGGAGCTGCGGGAGTATATGGCGAAACTCGGCGTCCGCACCATCGACGAACTGGTGGGCCGCACCGACCTGCTCCATGTCAAGCCCAGCACCCCCGGCAGCCGCACGGCCAAGATGAACCTCGACTGCATCCTGCACAACCCCGCCATCCCCAACAGCAACATCCACTTTGTGCCCGCCGACACCTACGACTTCCACCTCGAAAACACCCTCGACATGAAGGTGCTGATGAAGAAGTTCAAGCTGAACAGCAAAACGCCCCAGAGCGTGACGCTGGACGTCTCCAACACCGACCGCGCCTTCGGTGCCATCTTCGGCAGCGAGATCACCCGCAAATACGGCGATTCCCTGCCCGATGACGTCTACACTGCCAACTGCAGCGGTGCGGGCGGCCAGAGCTTCGGTGCGTTCATCCCCCACGGCCTGACCCTGATGCTGACCGGCGACTGCAACGACTACATGGGCAAGGGCCTTTCCGGCGGCAAGATCATCGTCCGCCCGCCGGAGGGCATCCTCTACAAACCCGAAGAGAACATCATCACCGGCAACGTAGCCCTGTACGGTGCCACCAGCGGCAAGGCCTTTGTCTGCGGCGTGGCCGGCGAGCGCTTCTGCGTCCGCAACTCCGGCGCCACCGCCGTTGTCGAGGGCGTGGGCGACCACGGCTGCGAGTACATGACCGGCGGCACCGTCGTCGTCCTCGGCCAGACGGGCAAGAACTTTGCAGCCGGTATGACCGGCGGCATCGCCTACGTGCTGGACGAGAACTGGGATTTCTACCAGCGGGTGAACAAAGAGACCGTCAGCCTCGAACCCGTGGAGCACAAATACGACGTTGCTACCCTGAAAGAACTCATCCGCGAGCACGTGGAAGCCACCGGCTCCCCCCGTGGCAAGGAGATCTTGGAGCATTTCAGCGACTATCTGCCCAAGTTCAAGAAGGTCCTCCCCTACGACTACGACCGGATGCTGCGGGTGATCGCCTCCATGGAGGAGCGCGGCCTCGACGGCGAACAGGCACAGATTGAAGCATTCTACGCTGTGCAGAAGAAGAAGTAAGGAGGGGAACATCATGGGCAAGACCACTGGATTTATGGATTATACGCGCAAGACCAGCAGCGATGTTCCGCCGCTGGAGCGCATCGAAAACTTCAACGAATTTCACATCTGGCTCTCCCGCGAGGAGCAGCAGACACAGGCGGCCCGCTGCATGGACTGCGGCGTTCCCTTCTGTCAGGCGGGCATGATGATCGGCGGCATGGCCTCCGGCTGCCCGCTGAACAACCTGATCCCGGAGTGGAACGACCTGATCTATCAGGGCAAATGGGAGCTGGCACTCCACCGGCTGCGTGCCACCAACCGCTTCCCGGAGTTCACGAGCCGGGTCTGCCCCGCCCTGTGTGAGGCGGCGTGCACCTGCGGCGACGTGACCGGCAGCAGCGTCACCGTCCGCGAGAACGAACACGCCATCGTGGAAACGGGCTACGCAAAGGGCTGGCTCCACGCCGCCCCGCCCCCCGCCCGCACCGGCAAGAGCGTCGCCGTCATCGGCAGCGGCCCGGCCGGCCTTTCCGTGGCCGAATACCTCAACATCCGGGGCCACGCCGTCACCGTTTTCGAGCGGGCCGACCGGGTGGGCGGCTTGCTGATGTACGGCATTCCCAACATGAAGCTGGACAAATCCGTCATCGAGCGCCGCATCAAGATCATGCAGGCCGAGGGCGTGGAGTTCCGCACCAACATGGACATCGGCGGGGCCGTGGCCGCAGAGGACATCCTGAACAGCTACGATGCCGTGGTGCTCTGCTGCGGCGCGAAAAAGGCCCGCGACCTGAATGTTCCCGGCCGGGACGCCAAGGGCGTCCACTTCGCCGTGGATTACCTGACCAGCGTGACCAAGAGCTTGCTGGACAGCCAGTTCGCCGACGGCAGGGCTCTGAGCGCGGCGGGCAAGAATGTCCTCGTCATCGGCGGCGGCGACACCGGCAACGACTGCCAAGGCACCGCCCTGCGGCAGGGCTGTACCGACCTTGTGGCGCTGGAGATGATGCCCCAGCCGCCCAAGGAGCGCGCCGCCTCGAACCCGTGGCCGGAGTGGCCGAAGGTCCTCAAGGTGGACTACGGCCAGACCGAGAGCCTTGCCAAGTTCGGCAAGGACCCCCGCGTGTACCAGACCACCGTGAAAGAGTTTTTGACCGACGATGCCGGAAACCTGACCGGCGCGGTCATTTCCTACCTGAAGCCGGAGCGCGACCCGGAGACCGGCCGCACCAACATGGTGCCCACCGGCGAGGAGTTCACCTACGACTGCCAGCTGGCCCTCATCGCGGCGGGCTTCGTCGGCTGCGAAGCCTATGTGGCCGATACTTTTGGCGTCCAGCTCACGGGCCGCGGCTGTGTGGACACCGACCACTTCCGCACCAACGTGCAGAAGGTCTTTGCCTGCGGTGACATGCGCCGGGGCCAGAGCCTTGTGGTCTGGGGTCTGCGGGAGGGCCGCGACTGTGCCGCCGAGGTAGACCGCTACCTCATGGGCTACACGAACCTCTGAGCCATCAACCTTACCATCCTCTTTTCCTATCCTAAACAGCAGAAGCGGGAGCCCGTTAAAAGGCTCCCGCTTCTGCGTTTTTGGGATATTGAAACGATGCGAACGGCTGTTGCTGAATCTTACTCCGTATCATGCACCGTATCATCCGGCGCGGTCTCCTCCGAAGAGGAAGCGCTTTCGCCGCTGCCGGAATCGGAAGCGGCGGGCGGTTCGGTGGTGATCGCCACGCTGGGGTCGGCGGCGATATATACGGTGATGACGCTGCCCACCTCTACGGCGGCTCCGGCTTCCACGCTGCACGAGACGACACAGCCCGCTGCATAGGAACCATCGTTGACCACCATGAAGCAGCTCGGCATCAGGCCGCGGGCTTCCAGCTCGCTGACGGCTCCCTCCTGCGTGAAGCCGATGACGTCGGGCATCTCCACCATCTGCGGGCCTTTGCTGACCACAAGGCTGATGGTGCCGCCCTTTTCGACCACATCGCCCGCCGCCGGTTCTTGGCGGATGATCTTGCCCTTCTCCACCGTGTCGCTGTACTCCAGCGTCACATAGAAGAGGTAATCGCCCACGTATTTGTGATTGTTGCGCACCTGCGTGTCATAATCCATCCCCACAAAGTCGGGCGTCAGAGTCACCGGCTCGTCCAGCTCGACGCTTTCCGGCTCCGGCACCGACGAGGAGGGCGCTTCCGACGTGTGCGGCCCCTGATTCACCAGCCCCCACACGATGAGCAGGATCAGAATCGCCAGCAGGATCAAAATTGCCGCCAGCAGATTGCGCAGACCCAGCAGATGCTGCTTGGAGTCGTCCTCCGGCAGCGTCAGAGGCCGGGATTCGGGGCGGGGCAGGTTCCGGGTCAGCTCGGCGGTGTACTCCTGCGAGGTCAGCGCCTTGAAGAGCTGGGGCACGGTTTGGATGCGCTCCACCGGCTTCAGCTTCAGGCCCATCCAGAGCACGTCGGAAAAGTACTCCGGCACGGCGGGGTTCACCGTCCGGGCGCGGGGGTTGGAGTCCGACACCAGCCGCTGCGCCGCCGGGACCGGACTCTGGCCGCAGACCATCCGGTAGACCACCGCCGCAAGGCTGTATTCATCGGTGTAGCGGCCCTCAAACTCGGCGGTGGAATACTGCTCCGGGGCCGAGTAACCCTCGTACAGCTGCTCGTGCAAGCCGCTGCCCGCCGTACGCAGCCCCACCGTCGCGTAGCCGGTCAGCCGGGCGCGGCCATTTTCCAGCACCCGGATGTTCTCCGGGCAGATGCCCCGGTGCACAAGGCCGACTTGGTGCATGGCGGCCACGCCGTCGAACACCGGCTGCAGCATGGCGCAGACCTGCTCCGACGGCAGCGGGCCGGGATGCTGATCCAGCCAGCGGCCCAGCGGCACGCCGCCGGGGTTCTCCATCACGGCGTAGACGGTGTTGTTTTCCTCGAACACGTCCAGCACCGCCTCCAAGCCGTTGGCCGGGGTGATGCGCTGGATGGAGCGGTAAAGGTCGGCAAAGTCCATCCGGGTGGTCTTGAACAGCACCTCGCTGCCCAGTTTGGGCCGCAGGGTGGCGTCCATCCCCCGCTCCGCCGCCAGCGTCAGGGGCATATACTCCTTGATGGTCACCCGGAAGCGCCCGACGTTCTCCGCGCCCCGGTACAGGATGCCCTCACCGTCGATCCGTTCGATCTCGCCGACGGTATACCGCCCGCCCAGCACCGTGCCCACCGGCAGACTGCCCGCCGGATTGCGCCCCGCGAACACCCCGCCGCAATGCGGGCAAGCCGCCGCGCGCTCGTGCAGCTCCGAAAGGCAGTAAGGGCAGATGATGGACATGGGAAAACCTCCTTTTGTGGTCGTGTTGTTTTTTTATTATAGCACAGTTCCGGGCATAACAAAAGCCCCGCAGCTCGGTTGGAGCGGCAGGGCTTCGTGATTTTTCAGATTCGGTCTCCGCCGATCATTCCGGCAGGTCTTCCTCGTTCTCCAGAGAGTGCCAGACGTTCTGGACATCATCGTTGTCCTCCAGAGCGTCGAGCAGCTTGCCCATGAGCTTGAGCTGATCGGGGTCAGTCAGGCGGGTGGTGGTCATGGGGACCATGGCGAGGTCATCGCTCAGGATCTCGTAGCCCTTCTCCTCCATGGCCTTGACCACAGCAGAGTAGTTGTCCGGATCGGTGGTGATCTCCGCTGCCTCTTCACCGGCATCGAAATCCTCCGCACCGGCGTCCAGAGCGTCCATCATGGCCTCGTCGGCATCCTTGTCTTCCAGAGAGATGTCGATGACGCCCTTCTGGCTGAACAGGAAGGAGACGCAGCCCATAGCGCCCAGATTGCCGCCGTTCTTGTCGAAGTAGTGGCGCAGGTCGGCAGCGGTACGGTTGCGGTTGTCGGTCAGGGTCTCGACCATGACGGCAACGCCGCCGGGGCCGTAACCTTCGTAGGTGATTGCCTCGTACTCGGTCTTATCGCCGCCCTCAGCCTTCTTGATGATGCGCTGGATGTTATCGTTGGGCACGCTCATGCGCTTTGCCTTGGCGATCAGGTCTGCCAGCTTGCTGTTGGAAGCCGGGTTGGGGCCGCCGTCACGGACGGCAACGCTGATCTCGCGGCCGATCTTGGTAAAGACCTTTGCGCGGGCGCCGTCGGTCTTTTCCTTCTTGCGCTTAATATTGTTCCATTTGCTATGTCCAGACATGGGAAAGAGCCTCCTAAATTTATCGGTATCTCCGCCTGCGGGCAGACGGGCTGTGGTCGCCCGCTTGTGGCAGCACACAAAATCTAACTCTATTATTGTAGCACAATCCCCAACGGCGTTCAAGCCTTATCCGGGGGATTCTGCACGAAATCCAGCAAAAAAGCGGGGTTTGACGCCCCTTTTACAGCAGCCGCAGGGCTTTGGGGTAGTGGTTTTTGACCCGCCCGGCGGACACTTTGCCGCCGCCGAGGGGGTAGCCGTCCACCGTAACGCAGCACCAGCCGTCCGCCGCAGTGGAGGCCGCCATCTCCCGGCCCGACAGATAGTCGGTCACCCGTGGGTCGGCAAGGGTCAGCTCCTCCCGGTTCGTGCACCGGGCCCCGAAAGCCGTGAAGAGGTGGTGTTCGGGGATGAAGCGGCCCTTCTGCACACTGCCCACGAAGACGCCCGCCCGCAGGACGTGAAGCCCCGTCTGAGGGAAGGGCACCGGTAGCAGCACACCCCCGCCGTGGACGACGGCGGGGCGGTCGGCCAGCGCCGGGAAATACCGGGCGGCAAACTCGTGCCACGCGGCGAGGCTCTGGGCGGGAGAGGCGCTCTCCCCCGCCCCGCTGTCACCGGCCCGGCGGCCCCGCTTGCCCTGCACTTCCTCGCGGAGGACACGGGCGTTTTCCCGGCGGGAAGCACGGGCATCTCTGGATTCCGCGCGGGCGGGCTTGCCCTTGCCCGGTTTCTGCTTTTTGCTCTGCTCCGCAGCTGCCGCCAGCCAGAGCTGCTCTTCGGGCGTGTACTCCCCCGGCGCGGGCAGGGTGCGCGGCGTGCCCGCTTTGACCAGCCGGGCAATGAAATGGCCCTCGCCGCCCTGACAGGGCCAGATGCGGCGCACCTTGCTCACATCCAGCGGCAGACCGCCGGTGCGGTTGGCTTCGCCCGCGCTGCCGAAGCTATAGTCCACCCGATCGAACACATCGGCCAGCGCAAACTCCGGATGCCGTGCGAGGAAGGCCGCCACCTGCCCCTCGTCCTCTTCCGGAGCGAAGGTACAGGTGGAATAGATCATCTCCCCGCCCGGCGCAAGGAGAGCGGCGGCGTTGTCGAGGATCTGTGCGCCCAGTTCGGCGCACTGCTTCACCAGCGCTTCGCAGTGCTGGGTGACGGCCACAGCTTCCTTGCGGAACATCCCCTCGCCGGAACAGGGAGCATCCACAAGGACGCGGTCAAAAAATTCCGGCAGAGCGGCGGCAATGCGGCCCGTATCCTCGTTGAGGACGACCGCATTGGCCACGCCCATCCGTTCCAGATTGCTCTTGAGCACCTCGGCGCGGGCGGCCACGAACTCGTTGCTCACCAGCAGCCCCTGCCCACCCAGCGCAGCGGCAAGCTGGCTGCTTTTGCCGCCGGGAGCCGCGCACAGGTCCAGCACCCGCATCCCCGGCCGGACCCCCAGCAGCGGCGCAGCAGAGGACGCCGACGGCTCCTGCGAGTAGAAGACGCCCGCGTGGTGGTAGGGGTGCCGCCCCGGCTTGAAGGCCGCATCTTTCACCACAAAGCCCGCCCTGCAGAAGGGCGACGGCTCCACCGGGAAGTCCGCCTGTGCGGCAAAGGCCTCCGGCGTGGTGCGCAGGGCCGAGACCGTCACGCCGCGGGCAGCGCTCTCGCTGGGGGCGGCGTACAGCGCATCGTACCGCTCGCCCAGCAGCGCACGTTCCCGGTGCTCAAAATATTCCGTAGACATGAACGTTCCTCCCATGTATAAAGCCGCGCGCGGCGGCAAGACTAAGGGGTGTGAGGGGCACGACCTCCCTCGCGAAAGGAGATATTACGATGACCGACCGTACCGAAAACCGTTCCAGCAACCGCACCAACAACTGCAAAAACCAGAGCAAGAATCAGAGCCAGAACCGCACCGAGAATCGGACCGACAACCGCACGGAGAACCGCGCCACCAACGAGCACAAGCACCCCAACCAGTACACCAAGGGTGCCGATGACGAAGACAAGTAACCTCTCTCATTAAGAAAGCCCGCTGCCTTCCCTGCACTGTTTTCCAGTGCGGAAAGCAGCGGGCTTTCGCGTGTTTTATTTCTGATTCGGGTCAAAATCTTCCCAGAGTTTGTCGAATAATTCCTCGACGCGGTCCTTCCGGCCCGTGAGGTACAGCCACCCCAACAGGCACTCGAAGCCGGTGGAGGCGCGGTACTCTTCGGGGGAAGCATGTTTCGACACGCTGGCCTTGCTGGCGTTGCGGCCCCGCTTGAAAACGGCCAGCTCCTCCTCGGTGAAGAGGGGTTCCAGCAGTTGCTCCTCGCGGAACTGTGCCCGCGCAGAGACGTACTTGACCTTTTCGGTGTTCAGCTTCCCGGCTGAGAGCCGATGATGCTGCGCCAAACGGGTGCGGACCAGCAGTTCCAGCACGCTGTCGCCCACAAAAGCCAGCGCCAGCGGGTTGAGCTCGCGGGGGTCGATGGTTTCTTCCTGCATAAAATACCTCCTAGATAAGGTTTTCCTTCCTACAACCTCTCTGTCTCACTCTCGTTCGACATCTCCCCTAGTAGGGGAGACTCTGGCGAAACCAGAAACTTTGCAAGGACTGCCAAGGGCTCCCCTAGTAGGGGAGCTGGCAATGCGAAGCATTGACTGAGAGGTTAAAAGCGTTCCTTTTAGAAGATATAATCGAACTGATAATCGCCGATGAGGATGGTGTCGTTCTCCTGAACGCCCTTGTCCACCAGAGCGGTCAGGATGCCGCTTTCATCCAGCTGGCGCTGGAAGAACTGCAGACTCTCGTAGTCGTCCACATTGCTGCCCGCGAGGATATACTCCAGCCACGGCGCCTCAACGCTCCAGACGTGGGCTTCCATCCGCTTGATGGTAAAGGCGCGGTCGTTCGCCTTGGGTTCGTGCTTCTTGTACTCCGGAGCGAAGACCGGGATGGCCGGGATATCCTTCAGGCGGTTGTAGACCAGACCCGGCAGCTCCCGCACGCCCTGCATGGTGGCGGCAGAGATGGGCACGAAGGTCAGACCCTTGCCCTCGATATAATTCTTGAAGCTTTCGATCTGCTCCTCGGTGGCAAGGTCACACTTGTTGCCCACCACGATCTGCGGACGCTCGGCCAGCGCGGGGCTGAACTTGGCCAGCTCCTCGTTGATCTTCTCGAAGTCCTCGATGGGGTCGCGGCACTCGCTGCCGGAGACATCCACCACATGCAGCAGCAAGCGGCAGCGCTCCACATGGCGCAGGAAGTCATGGCCAAGGCCGATGCCCTCGCTGGCACCCTCGATCAAGCCGGGGATGTCGGCGCAGACGAAGCTGGCGCCTTCGCCCACCGACACGACGCCCAGCGTGGGCACGAGAGTGGTGAAGTGGTAGTTCGCGATCTTGGGCTTGGCCGCGCTGATGGTGGAGATGAGGGTGGACTTGCCCACGTTCGGGAAACCGATCAGGCCCACGTCCGCGATCAGCTTCAGCTCCAGCGTCACCTGAATGTCCTCGCCGGGCATACCGGGCTTGGCGAACTTGGGGATCTGGCGGGTCGGCGTAGCAAAGTGTGCATTGCCGTAGCCGCCACGGCCGCCCTTGGCCACGGTAACGGGAGTGTGGTCGGACAGGTCTGCAATGACAAGACCGCTCTCGGCGTCCTTGATGACGGTGCCCAGCGGCACCTTGATGACGAGGTTTTCGGCGTTCTTGCCGTGGCAGAGGCTTGCGCCGCCCTTGCCGCCTTCGTCGGCGGTATACTTGCGCTTGTAGCGGAAGTCCATCAGGGTGGTCAGGTGGTCATCCACCACAAAGATGATGTCGCCGCCGCGGCCGCCGTCGCCACCGTCCGGGCCGCCCGCCGCCACGAATTTCTCGCGGTGAAAGCTCACCGCGCCATCGCCGCCCTTGCCCGCATGGAGCCAGATGGTTGCGATGTCGATAAAGTTGGTTTGTGCTGCCATAGAGCTCCTCCTATGTTTAGCGATTCAACCTCTCCGTCAATGCTTCGCATTGCCGGAGAGGTTTATTCCTTTCATCAAAAAGAGCCGGGCCACGAGGGTCCGGCTCTTTGGGTTGCAGTTTTTCAGGCAGAAGTTACTGCTTCACGCTGCACTTCTTGCCGCTCTTGCCCACGCGCTCGAAACGGACAGTGCCGTCAACCAGAGCAAACAGGGTATCATCGCTGCCCTTGCCAACGTTCTCACCCGGCTGAATGTGGGTGCCACGCTGACGAACGAGGATGTTGCCGGCCAGAACGAACTGACCATCTGCACGCTTTGCGCCCAGACGCTGAGCCGCGGAATCACGGCCGTTCTTGGTGCTGCCTACGCCCTTTTTATGTGCCATTGTAATTTTCCTCCTTAGCCGTTGATCGCAGTGATCTCAACCTTGGTATAGGGCTGACGATGGCCCATGCGGCGAGCACTGTGCTTCTTTGCGCGATAGGTGATGATGTTCAGCTTCTTGCCCTTGCCATTCTTGATGACCTTGGCAGAAACGGTAGCACCCTCAACAACAGGAGCGCCAACCTTCACAGAACCCTCCTCGCCAATAGCGAGAACCTGATCAAACTTCACTTCGGAGTCGGCCTCAACGTCCAGCTTTTCGATGTAGACGATGTCGCCCTGCTCCACGCGGTACTGCTTACCGCCGGTAACAATGATTGCGTACATTTGTTTCATTCCTTTTCGTTGTACTCGCTGGTCGTAAAGGCAGACCCCTACAGGGGCCATTTGCGGCGCCCACACCAAGCGGCTAGAATAGTATAGCAGAAAAGCGAGCTGATTTCAAGGGGTTTTTGCGTATTGCGGCAAAGTTTTTTTCAAGCTCCGCCGTCAATTGCTCAGATTTTTGAGCACCGCTTCCATATTCCGGGCTCCATAGACGATGCGGAGCACCCAAATCATTTTCTTTTCCTTCTCCACCATATAGTATAGAACATAATTTCCAACGACTTTCTTGCGGATTATCATCCTTGGGAGAAAATCATTCACGACCAATGCCCCACTTGCAGGAAAAGCACAGACCTTTTCCATACATTTGTTGATGTCGCCCAGCAGCGTTTTTGCTGCCTTCTCATTATCAAGCTCATTTCGGATGTAGTTTACCGTTTCTCGCACATCCCGCCGCGCACGTTCAGTCAATTGGAAATGATATTCACAGTCCATATTCCCTCCTGATCTCTTCCAGTGCCGTCGGACCATCCACCACGCGGCCCTCATCAACATCTCTCAACCCTTCCATGATGAGTTTTGCCTCTTCCATCTCCTTCATAGTGCGCTCGTAGTACTCGATGTCCATGACCACAAGGCGGCCGTATCCGTTTTTCGTCACAAAGACCGGGCCATTCTCCTCGGCGCAGCGGCGCTCGATCTCCACCGTATTTTTTAGTTCACGCATCGGAATGATCTGCATACATTCACCCTCCCAGATATCTCGCGGCTCTCTTTGTGGCTTTATTATACACCCAAAAAAGCCACAGGGCAAGAGTTGCCTTCCGACTTCTCCGCCCTGCAGCTTCTGTTTTTTTCTGTATCAGCGTTTTATTACTGCTGTTGTGCGCTCAGCTCTTCCTTCACCCGCTTATTATAGGCTTCGGTCCGCTCCACAAAGAGCTTCCGGGGCGAGGAGGCCAGAAGTTCTTCTTCCTCCAGCCGGAACGCGGGGTCGGCCTTTTTCGCCTTGGCGGCGAGGGTGCGGCCCTCGCTGTTGAGGGCCAGCTTGACCATGAGCGGCTTATCCTTGTATCGCTTGGTCAGGATGACCTCTGCGATGACGCCGCCGACCACGGCCACCGCCGCCACCACCTGCGACACCCGCAGCCCGATGGAGGGCACCAGAAGCAGACTGTCCGTGCGCAGGGCCTCGATCCAGAACCGGCCCGCGCCATACCAGATGAGGTAGCGCAGGGCGATGTCGCCCGCAAACTTCCGCTTTTTGATATACTTCACCAGCAGGAACAGACCCACGAAGCACCAGATGCTCTCATATAAGAACGTAGGGTGGACCGGCAGGTTCGGGTCGATGACGGTGCCCTTGGGGGCCGTGACCACGCTGCTGAGCAGGTAGTCGCGGGTCGCTTCGCTGTACATGCCCCACGGCAGGGTCGTGTTGCAGCCGAATGCCTCCTGATTGAAGAAGTTGCCCCAGCGGCCGCAGCCCTGCCCGATGAGGAAGCCCATGGCCGCAAGGTCGAACATGGGCAGCACCGGCACCTTGCGCCATTTACAGGCAAGGCCGCCGAACAAAAAGCCGCCGATGACGCCGCCGTAGATGGCAAGGCCGCCGTCCCGGATGGCCAGCACGTCCCACAGGCTGCTGTAATTGTACGGGGACATGGCCACATAGTAGAGCCGGGCGCAGAGGATGCCCATCACCACGCCGATGAGGATGACATCCACCATCGCGTCGGCGTCCACGCCGAACTCGACGCCATGCCGGAACGCAAACACCAGCGCAAGGCACATGCCCACGGCGATGCAGACGCCATACCAATAAATATTAATGCCGCCGATGGAAAAGGCCACGCGGTTCAGCGTGAAACTCAGGCCCAGCGCCGGAAATTGTACCAGATTCGTCATTCTTCGTCCTCCGTCTCTTCGTCATCTGCTTCGGGCAGGTCCGCCGTGCCGTCCGGCTCGATGTACATCATCGCCATCCGGGCGGGCTGTAAGATGTGCTGCAGGGCTGCATCGGCGTCGTCCGCCGTCAGGGCCGCAAGTGCCTCGATCTGCTGCACCACTGTCTGCCCGGAGAGGGCAAAGTCCGCCATCTGGCTGGCCGAGTCCTCCACGTTTTCGAGGTTTTCGATCAGTTGGCCGTACTTTTCGTTCTTGCAGAGGGTAAAGACCTCCCGGTCGATGCCCTCGCGCCGGACCCGCTCGATCTCGTCCAGCAGCATTTGTTTCACCGTGTCGGGCTCATCACTCTCGCCGGTGAAGAGGATGCAGCAGCAACCGTCCACCCGCAGCACTTCCCCACCGAAACCGGGGTTGGTCAGACCGGAGTCGTACAGGCGGCGGTAGAGCGGCGACATCCCGCCGCAGACGCAGCAAAGGATGAGGTCGTACAGCAGCTCGCTGCGCAGATCATCCGGGGCGAGGGGCGTTTCCTTGAAGCCGAGGCCAAAGCAGGGCTTTGACACCGGCATCCGGATCCGTTTTTCCGTTGCTGTCAGCGTCATGGGTTCCTCGGCCCAGAGCCGCTGCACCCGCTCTTCGGGGCGGAGTTCCATCAGGCCATGGCGTTCGCACGCGGCCAAGATCTGCTCCATGGTGGTATTGCCCGCTGCGGCCAGCACCATATTTCCCGGTGCATAGAACGCCTCGCAGCAGTCATAGAGCATCTTCGGGGTGATCTCAGCAATGCTCTCGCAGGTGCCCGCGATGTCGCTGCGGATGGGGTGGCTGTGGTACAGGCACTCACACAGGCCGGTGATCAGCCGCCAGTCGGCGCTGTCGTCGTACATCTTGATCTCCTGCCCGATGATGCCCTGCTCCTTGGCGATGGTCTGCTCGGTGAAGTAGGGGTGCCCCACCATCCCCAGCAGCACATCGAGGCTTTCGTCCAGCTGTTGCGTGGCGGTGAAGAGGTAACAGGTGCGGTCAAAGCTGGTAAAGGCGTTGGCGTTGGCCCCCGTCTTCGCGAACTTTGCAAAGGCGTCGCCGTCCTGATCCTCGAACATCTTGTGTTCCAGAAAATGCGCCACACCTGCGGGCAGATGCACCTCCCGCCCATTGAGCCGGAAGTCCCGGTCAATGGAGCCGAAGCGGGTGGCATAGATGACATGAGTGCCGGAATACCCCGGCATGGGCCGCACAAGGACGGTCAGGCCGGAGGGCAGGATCTTCCACTGATCCGCGGCGGCATCGGCAAGCGCTTGGCTGCGCAGTTCAGACATCGGCAGTCCCCTCCTCTCTCGTCAACAGATAACTGACCGACAGGCTCAGCTGCCGCAGAATGGCGCGAACGTCCTCTTTGGTCACGGCGCGCAGGGCGGCGCGGGCTTCGTCGGGCGTTTGCAGCCCGCTGCCCCGCAGCACTTCCATATAATACCACGTCTCGATGCCGCCAAGGCTGTCCTCAATGCCCGCCATCCCGCTGAGCAGGGACAGGCGGCAGTCTTCCAGTTCCTCGTCGGTGATGGGCCCGGTGCGCAGGTCGTCCAGCTCCTTCAGGATGGCCGCTTCCGCGCGGGCCGCGTCGGCGTGCTCCACACCGCTGTTGACAGCCATGCTCCCCGTGAAGCTCTGGAAGCTGGACGCGCAGTAGTAGCACAGGTGATCCCGCTCCCGGACGTTGAGGAAGAGGCGGCTGGTCACGCTGCCGCCGTACAAGGCCATAGCAAGCCGGACCGCCGCCATCTGGTCGGGGCGCATCGGCTCACCGAGGGTGAACAGCATACAGAGCTTGGCCTGTACGGTGTCGAAGCACTCCACCTTCCGGGCTGGTTCCCGCCGGGGCATTGCCATGTTCCCGCACAGGGGGGCTGGGCGGCGTTCCACCGCCGAAAGCTCCCGGAGCAATGCGTCTTTGACCTGCTCCGTCTCCGCTTCTTCGCAGCCAAGGATCAGCAGCTCGATCTGCGCCGTTTCCAGCATCTCCCGGTAGGCGGCAGTCAGGGCCTCCGGCGTCAGGGCGTCCACCTCTTCCAGATAGCCCTCCTGCCGGATGCCGGCGGGGCTGTCGCCGAAGAATTCCCGGTTGGCCTGACGCTGGCAGTAGATGCGCTTTTCGTTCACTTCGTCTTCCAGCGCTTTGCGGAGCATCTGCTTTTCGATGCCGACCGCCTCCGGGTCGAAGACGCCGCCCACAAAGGCGGGGTGAAAGGCCGTGCCCAGCGCCAGCCCAGCGTATTCGCGGGTCAGCGGTTCCCCTTCCAGCGCAAAGCGGTCCTTGATGCCGGTGGCGCTGACACAGAGGTTGTGGTTCGCACCGAAGGGCCGGGCGTCCACGGTCAGGTCCGCCCCATAGAGGCGGGCCAGCGTTTTGGTCATCTGGGTCATGTCGGGGCAGTCCGCATAGCCGCGCTCCATCACCAACGGCAGCAGTGCGTGGGCGGTAGCCGTCTCCCGCTTGGCCGGGAAGGCGAAGTGGATGCTGATGCGGCAGCGGTTGAATTTAGGCGCCGGGTCCCACAGCAGATGGACGCCGGGCGCGATCTCGGTTCGTTTCAATGGTTTCTCCTTCGATTTTTTGCAAATTTATTGTTTTGCGCGTTCCAGCGCGAGGAATTCTTCCAAGGAAAGGCCGCTTTCGCGGATGGCGCGGGCGTTCTCGACCCCCACATACCGCCAGTGCCACGGTGCATAGACCATGCCGGTGGCACTCTGGCGCTCCTCCGGCCAGCGGAGGATGAAGCCATAGTCCGCGGCATACGCGGTCAGCCACTCGTAGGCGCGGGTCTCGGCAAAAGCCTCCGAGCGCTCCGTGCAGTCCGGCGAGAGGATATCGGCGCAGTAGCCGGTTCCCTGCTCGCTGGTGTTTGCCGTGGGCTGCAGCGACGCAGTGTGCGCCGCTGCCGTCTCGCCGGTAAGGCGGCTGTTCTCGGTCTGATAGGCCGTCAGCCGGGCTTCATATGCGGCGGTGCGGGTGTCGGCATCCTGCCAGCCCGTGACAAGGTTCAGCTCCACACCGGCGGCCTGTGCGGCCTCGGCCATGCTGCGGTAAGCCGCAGCGGCCTCCGTTTCCAGTTGCTCACCGGTGGCGTCGTCCGCCACGGCCAGCTCCGGGGCCGGTTCGCTTTCCAGCGGGAGGTTGGCGTTCACCACCACCAAGCGGGCGTCGTCCGTGTCGCACACATATCCGTCGGCGCTGTAAGCCCGCGCCGCAAAGGGCACCGGCCCCGCGATAAGGGCGTGGGCTTTCGGCAGCAGCCACAGGATGCCGGTGGACATCAGCGCCACAGCCCCGCCGCACGCGGCCAGAAACAGCACCCAGTTCCGCGCCAGCCGCAGACATTTGCGGATCTTCCACTCCCGGTACGACATCCGTTTGGCCGGGGTTCTTTGTTGGTTCATGTAAGGTTCCTCACTTTATTCTATCGTATCGCAGCGTTTGCCGCGTTTTATGACTCTTCCCGTGCCTTTTGGCCGCGGATATCCTTGCCCACGAACAGGCAGGGCACAAAGGAGGAAAGGCGGCTGGAAATTTTTTCGGTGTAGAGTTTCTCCAGCAGCGCCCCGTCCGTGATGTTCGTCGTGACGATGGTGGGCAGATGCGCACCGAGGCGGTTGTTCAGCAGACTGTACAGGGTGCTGAGGAAGAAACTGGAGTTGAATTCCGTGCCCAGATCATCGAGGATGAGCAGGTCTGCCCCGGCTGCCGTTTGCAGCAGGGTCTCTTCCTCCCCGGAGGGGTCCGAGCCGAAGTGCAGCGCTTCCAGTTTGGCAAAAAAATCGGGGCTGGAAACATAGATCACGTCCATGTCCTTCGCCAGCACGATGCCCGCAATGGCAAGGGCCGCATGGGTCTTGCCAAGGCCCGCATTACCGAACAGCATCAGACTTTCGCTGCTGCGGTCGAATTCTTCTGCGTAGGCACGCAGTTCTTCCAGAAGTTCCCCCATGTACGTCCGGACCGGCTCCCCCAGCTTCTCGTCCATTGTGTTGGGGTAGTAGCGCAGCTCCATCGTGTCGAAGCTGGAAACGGACAGGCTGGACAGCTTCTCGATCTCCTCGCGGCGGAGTTTCTGCATCAGTTTGTGGATGCACTCGCAGGTGTGCCCCTCAAATGAACCGGTATCCTGACATTTTTTGCAGGTGAAATGCGGCTCCAGCGCATCGGCCGGGCGGCCGCTGGACGCCAAGAGCGCGGCAAGCTCCTGTTTGGCCTTGGTCAGCGCAGCGGCCGCAGCGGTGCGGTCCCCGCCGGAGGCTCCGGCCAGCGCACACCGCACACCCCGCACCCGCACCTCTTCTTCGGCGTGGCGGAGGGCCGGGATGGCCGCTTCCGCCTCGGCGCGGGCATCCTCGGCGTTGGCGCGGGCGGCCTGCCGCCGCAGCGCCACGGTGCGCATTGCCTCCTGATACAGTTCACGTTTGGTACGCATAGCTTCTCCTTATTGCGATGTCTCGTCCGATTTTTTTCGCAGCGAACGGCGGCGGACGGCGTTTTCGAGGAAATCGTTCCCACTGGGCGTTTCGCGGTCCACCCGGATGTTCCGGCTGGCCCCCGCCCCGGCCACCGGCCCGCGCACATCGTGGACGGTGCGCAGACCTTTGGCGTTCCATGTTTTGAGGATGCTGTTCCAGTACCACAAATCGCGCTTGGGGCCCGCTTGCACGGCCGCCTCCTGCACCATGGCGTCGTCGTAGCCGTACACCTCGTACCAGCGGGCAATGGCTTTCCGCCCGCCGAGGGTCAGCTCGCTCTCTGCAATGCCCAGCAGCCCGCTGACATACTGTTCGCGTTGGGCACGAAGGGCCAGCAGCTGCAGATGCGTGTCCGCCTGTTCGCCGGTCTCCACGCCCTCGGCGCGCCAGACTTTCAGCTCGTGGCTGACCGCGCCCATGGTCCGCTTGCCCTTGCTGGCGACATAGGCCACGCAGAGCATGACCGTCTCCGGCGCGAACCCGTCGATGATGTACAGGTTGACCAGCTTTTCCATCTCGCTGTGGGTCAGCGGGCGGGCAAACCCCGCCTGTGCGCAGTCGATGAGGCTGGAGATCATCGGGTCGATGCGGGATGCCGCCGCGATCTCGGCCCACGTCATTGGGGCCGGGGCGCTGGGCTCTTCACCGGGGGCTGCATTCTCCTCATAGCGCTCCAGCAGCCCGGCACCGGCCCAGAAGGCCAGCGCGCTCTCGGCGGTCATCTTGCTGCGCAGTTTGAGGTCCGCGCAGATCTTCTCCGGGTCGGTGACGCCGGTGGCCAGCACATACAGCGCCACCCGCACATTGTATTCCTCCGCGATGCCCAGCTTCGCGAACACGAGCTGCGGCACGGCGATGGCATCGCCCTTCTGCTCTTTTAAGCGGTAGATCATTCGGCTTTGCCCTCCTCCGGCTCTGCGGGCGGGGCCCACGGCTCACAATCGAGGATGGAGGGGAGGTTTTTCCAACGGTCCGGCTCGGCGTTGTAGGCTTCCTCCAAGCACCGAGCGGCGGCTGCGCGGCCCTCGTCGCTCAGTGGGAACTCCTCGTGGCGGCGCAGGGCAGGATCGGTCTTGTCCAGCGCCCACGGATCAGGCCAGATGTCCACTGCAAGGATGGCCTCTTCTTTTTCGGCCCCCTCCCCGCCTTCCGGGTCCAGCACGGTGCGCTTCGTCGGCGTGAGCAGATAGCGCATCCCGGCCTCGTTGCCGCTGTAAAGATTTTTGCACTTGAAGTAGTGCAGCAATGGCACAAAGATCATGTTGCGTCCTTTCCAACAATACAGATACTATCATTATAAAGCAAGCGGCGCAAAATGCAAGTTTTTTTGCCCGCCGACAAAACCTTCCACAAAAAACAGTTGACAAATCCGCCCGCCTTTGCTACACTAATAGCGCACTTGCAGGGTTAGCTCATCCGGTAGAGCGACTGCTTCCCAAGCAGTAGGCGGCGGGTTCGAGTCCCGTATCCTGCTCCAAGTGAAAAGCCCGTCCAGTGGTATGCTGGGCGGGCTTTTTGTCGTTTTTGCGTGAGCTTTCTTCCAGCCAAAGTTTCCCGGCAGGAAGATCTTTTCACTCCGTCCTCGTCTTGATCTCCACCGTCCGTCCACCAAGGTTCTCATAGATGCGGTGGGAGACGGAGAGGACGGTGCGGCCCGCGGAGGCGCGGCGGAGGGCTTCCAGCACGCGGGCCTCGGTCTCGGCGTCGAGGTTGGCGGTGATCTCGTCCAGCAGCAGCACTGCCGGGTCGGCGGCGGCGGCGCGGGCGATGGACAAAAGCTGCCACTCGCCCTGCGAGAACATGCCGTCGGTGCACGGAGTGCCGTAGCCCTGTGGCAGGGTCTGGATGGCTCCGTCGATGCCCGCCAGAACGGCGGCACGCTTTGCCATCTCTTCCGTGATCTGCGGGTCGCCGAGGGTGATCTGCTCCAGCACCGTGCCCGGTACACGGGCAAAATGCTGTTCCACACAGCCGATGCAGGTGCGGCGCTCCCGGTCGGTGATGGCTGCCACCGGCACGCCGCCGATGGTCACCGTGCCCTCCTGCGGCGGGTAAAGGCCCAGCAGGAGCTTGAACACCGTGCTCTTGCCCGCGCCTGTCCGGCCGATGAGGGTGATCTGCTCGCCCTGTTTGACCGTCATGGAGAGATCGTGCAGGACTTCTTTTTCGCCGTAGCCGAAGGTCACATGGGAGAGCTCCACATCCCCCCGCCCGGCGCTGGGCTGCGCGGCGGGCGCAGTGCGCTCCGGCTGGCCGAGGAAGGCATCGATCCGCTCAACGCCCGCCATGGCCGACTGGATGGTCTGGATCTCCATGCCGAGGCTCTCGATGGGGGCGAAGATGCGGGAAATGTAGTTGACGACGGCCACCGAGGTGCCCACCGACATGCCGAAGAAGGTCAGGACCGTCGGATCGCCAGAGGCGGACAGGAGCATGACGATGCCCACCACCACGGCGTTCAGCACCAGCACCACCGGCGAATAGAGGGCGTCGTAGAAGTTGGTGCGCTCCATGGCGGCGTAGCCGGCCCCGATGCAGCGGTCATACCGGCGCTCCATGTAGTCCTCCAGCCCCAGCGCCCGGATGGTGCGGATGTTGTGCAGCGTCTCCGGCACCTGCCCGGAAACAGCGGCCACGGCCCGGCGGTTGTCCAGCTGGGCGGCCAGCATCCGCTTCTGCACATGGCGGGTGAACACCGCGAACGGCGGCAGCACCAGCAGCAGGATCACCGCAAGGCCGGAGTTCTTCACGGCGATGACCGCGAGGATCGAGAGGATGCGGCACGCATCGGCCACCATGCTGATGATGCCGGAGGTGAACAGCGCTTCCACAGTGTCCACATCGCCCGAAAAGCGGGCCGCCACCTCGCCGGGGTTCTGGGCCGCCAGCGTGCTGGCGGGCAGCCGGGTCAGCTTCCGGGACATCTCCGAGCGGAGGGCGTGGGTCATTTTCTGGCCGAAGAGGACCAGCAGACTTTCCTGCGCCGAGGAGAACCCGCCCTCCAGTGCAAGGCTGCCGAAGTAGGCCAGCACGGCCCAGAACGTCAGCGGGAGGCCGGCGGTGAGCTGGTCGATGACGCGGGCCAGCAGCAGCGGCGGCAGCAGCGACGCTGCCACCGACGCCGCCACGCAGAGCAGCGTGCCCGCCGTGAGGAGCGGATGGGACGCAGCCGCCATCCGAATGGCCGTGAACACGCCATTTTTGCGGTCAGTCTTCATGCTCCCTCGCCTCCTCTCTGGCTGGTCTGGCTTTCGTAGAGCTGGAGGTAGACCGGCTCCGCAGCCATCAGCTCGGCGTGGGTGCCGACGGTGGTCTTGCCGCCGTCCATGAAGATCACCTGCTGCATCTGAGGGAAGTGGTACAGCCGGTGGGAGATCAGGAACACGACCTTATCTTTGGCGTACTCCTGCAAATTTCGGAAGACGATGTCCTCGGTATTGCGGTCCAGCGCGGAGAAGGGGTCGTCGAGGACCAGCACCGGGCGCCGATGGGCCAGCGTCCGTGCCAGTGCCAGCCGCTGCGCCTGACCGCCCGAAAGGCGGGTGCCGCCGGGGCCGATGACAGTCTCCAGCCCCTGCTCCATCCGGCGCACCTCGTCGTCCAGCGCAGCCTCAGCCAGATAGGGTTCAGCCTCCTGTTCGCTGCCGCAGAGGACGTTGTTCTGCACCGTATCGGCGCTCAGCTCCGGGTCATGGCCCAGATAGCCGACGGTGGCGGAGATCTGCCGGGGCGTCAGTGCGGAGAACTCGGTCCCTCCGAACCGGGCCGAGCCGCCGTAGGGAGCCTCACAGAGGAAAACACGGCCCAGCGTCGATTTGCCACAGGCCACCGGGCCGGTGATGCCGATGATATCGCCGGGGCGGGCCGTCAGGCTCAGGCCGGTGAAGACAGGCTCCCCGCCATAGGCAAAGGAGAGGTTTTCCAGCGTCACATCCGCCGGCTCCGGGATGCGGAGAGGAGCCAGCTGTTCCGGCTGCTTCATCAGGGGCTTGATCCGCGTCCACGAGACTTCGGCCTTCTGCACCGCGTTGAAGAGCTTGGCCACCTTGGAGGACTTGACCACCAGTTTGGTGAAGCAGGACAGGAAGGTGGTAAAGGCCGCGATGTCCCACACGCTCCACCCGGTGCCGAGGACGTTCTTGGCGCCGAACCAGAGGATGAAAAGCACGCCCGCCTCCGACGCCGCCAGATAGAGGGGCGGCAGGGCCGACTGCCAGACGTTGCTGCGGACGGCGGTCTTTTCGTAGGTGTTCAGGGCGTCCTCGTATTTTTCCGCGCGGGCGTCCTCGCAGCCGTAGATGCGGTAAGTGACCGCGTTCTGGGCGCGATCCAGCGTGGCAGCACTCAGGGCACCGGCCGCCTTTTTATAGGCCGCTCCGGCGCGCTGCACCGGCTTTTTCATCCACGCGGCGCAGACATAGGATACCGGCGTGAAGAGCAGGCTGAGCAGGGCCAGCCGCCAATCGTACACCAGCAGCATGACCGCATAGCCCACCAGCGCCACGCCGGTGTCGAAGACCTCGGTGGTAAATTTCCGCATTCCCTCCACGCAGTCGTCCACGTCGGAGATGGCTTTGGTCATCAGCTCACCGGCCCCCTCTTTTTCGAGGGCAGCGCGGCTCTGGCGCACCAGATTGGCGTAGAGGATGCCCTTCATCCGGCGGTCGATGTTGTTGGCGAACCGGCGGACGTAGAACCGCTTGACGAACCGCGCCGCCTGCACCAGCAAGGTGACGAGGATGTAGGCCGGCACCAGCACCGCCATCTTTGCCGCAGTCTCGCTGCCGCCGAGGATGTCGGCAAGACACTGGGCCAGACGGCCCTCGAACCACGGCGTCGCCAGCAGACCGATGTTATACACAAGGCCCGAAAGGGTCACGAAGGCCAGCGGCAGCCACTCCAGCCGGAAGTAGGAAAGGACCCGGTCAGGGCAGAAGTTTTTCTCAGGCTTCATCGGTGGTCTCCCCTTCTGCTGCGTTCCGGAAGTGCGGGAAGCCCGCCCGGCTCTCGGTCTTGGAGACGACGTACAGCTTTTTCAGCGCCGCCTCGATCTCCGCAATGTCCATAAATGCCTCCGGGAACTGTCGGAATGATGTAGATACAACGTTGTAGGTACAACCATTGTACCAGAAGGGATGGGTGTGTCAAGAGCACGGTGCAGGAACACAGGCTGTCCCACAGTTTTTCGCCCACCCTGTGCGTTGATGCAAAAAGCAGCATCAACCTGCCCAAAGAAACAGGACACACGTTGCTTTTATGACGAAATACATGAAATTATATTGAAAAGCCTTCATGGTGGTGGTAGAATATTTTTATGTCTCTGTCCTGCTGTACCTACGCCTTTTCAAGTACCTTTTGTGGTATTCGGGATCGCAAAACGGGACGCACGCATTTCCGTGGGCAGGTTTTACCGCGCACACTCTTGCGGGCAGCGATGTAGGATCCATAAGCCACAGCAGCTTTGCCGCAAAACGGCGGCTGACCAAGAGTTGTGAGGAGAACGATTTGATGCACAAAAGAACATTGCGCCGCCTGATATCCGTGCTGGCAGCACTGGCGATGGGGCTTTTCCTGCTGACCGGCTGCGGCGCAAAAAACGCAGAACAGGTACAGGAGCAGGAAGATGCCCAGACCATTCAGGTGTATCTGTGGAGCACCAGCCTGTACGAGACCTATGCCCCCTATATTCAGTCCCAACTGCCGGATGTGAACATCGAGTTCATCGTAGGCAACAACGATCTGGATTTTTATAAGTTTTTGCAGGAGAACGGCGGTCTGCCGGATATCATCACCTGCTGCCGCTTCTCGCTGCACGATGCGGCTCCCTTGAAGGACAGCCTGATGAACCTTGCCATGACCAATGAGGCGGGCGCTGTGTACAACACCTACCTCAACAGCTTCAAAAACGAGGACGGCAGCGTGAACTGGCTGCCGGTCTGCGCCGATGCCCACGGCTTTGTGGTCAACCGCAGCCTTTTTGAGCAATACGATATCCCCTTGCCCACCGATTACCCAAGCTTTGTTTCCGCCTGTCAGGCGTTTGAAGCGCTGGGCATCCGCGGCTTTACCGCCGATTATACCTACGACTACACCTGCATGGAAACCCTGCAGGGGCTTTCCGCTGCCGAGCTTACCACGACGGAAGGGCGCAAGTGGCGCACTGCTTACAGCGACCCTGCCAGCACCACACGGGTGGGTCTGGACGACACCGTGTGGCCGGGGGCATTTGAACGGATGGCGCAGTTCATTCAGGATACCCACCTTACGGCAGACGACCTTGTGTTGAATTACGACGATGTGACCGGGATGTTTCGGAACGGAGAGGTCGCCATGTACTTTGGCAGTTCTGCCGGTGTCAAGATGTTTCGGGACGAGGGCATCGACACGATCTTTCTGCCCTTCTTCAGCCAGAACGGCGAAAAGTGGATCATGACCACCCCCTATTTCCAAGTTGCCCTGAACCGTGATCTGGAGCAGGACGCCGCGCGCCGCGAAAAAGCCATGAAGGTGCTGAACGTCATGCTCTCCGAGGAGGCGCAGAACCGCATCGTTGCGGACGGGCAGGATATGCTGAGCTACAGCCAGAACGTCCCCCTGCGCCTGACCGAGTATCTGAAGGATGTGCGCAGCGTTGTGGAAGAGAACCACATGTATATCCGCATCGCCTCCAACGATTTCTTTGCCGCCTCCAAGGATGTGGTCTCCAAAATGATCGCGGGCGAGTACACGGCACAGCAAGCGTATCAGGCATTCAATTCCCAGCTCCTCGCCGAGGATGGGTCTGCCCATGAGGAAATCGTGCTGACCTCCGGGCAGAGCTATTCCAACGTGTTCCACGCAAACGGCGGCAGTGCTTCCTTCTCCGTGATGGCGAACACACTGCGGGGCGTTTATGGCACCGATGTACTCATCGCCACCGCCAACAGCTTTACCGGCAGTGTGCTGCAGGCGGACTATACCCAAAAGATGGCGGCTTCCATGATCATGCCCAACAGCCTGATGTCCCGCCAGCGCACCATGACCGGTGCCGAGCTGAAAGCGGTCGTCCGCGCCTTTGTGGAAGGCTGCGAGGGCGGCTTTGTGCCCTTCAACCGCGGTTCTCTGCCGGTGGTCAGCGGCATTGCCGTGGAGGTAAAAGAGGCAAGCGGCAGCTATACCCTGACCGGCATCACCCGGAACGGGCAGCCGCTGAAGGACGACGACACCGTTACCGTGACCTGTCTGGCCACGGAAAAACAGATGGAAGCGCTGCTTGCGAGCGGAAGCGGCACGCCTTTGGCCGAAGATACATGGGTAAAAGACAGATGGCGCGATCACGTCTCCGGCGGCGGCGCAGCGCTTGCAGAACCTGAAAACTGCATCACGTTGAGGTGAGCGGAATGGCAGACAAAACCCACGAAATCAAACGAAACCGCCGTCTCCGGCAAAAATGGCTCTCTGCCGCTTGTGCCCTCCTTCTGCTGGTCTTTCTGGTGGCTGGCTTCTGCGTCCGGTACCTCTCGTTTGTGTCGCAGATCATCTATCAGGAAAGCACCTCGCATCTGGAAGAAGTGCTGCACAAGTCCAACAATATGCTGAACCAGATGGTGCGCAAGAACCTGACCTATCTGCATCTGTACAACCGCTTTCTGGAAAGTACTTCCGATGAAGCAGAGATTCAGGCGTATATCGAGAAAGCGCAGCAGGACACCGGATTTGCCAGCTTTTACTTCCTTTCCTACGACGGCAACTATACGACCGTGACCGGGGAAACCGGCTACCTTGGCTTGCAGACCAATCTGGACGAAATGCTTGCCGACGGCGATGATATCGTCATGAACACAGCGCTGCCCGGCAAACCCCAGCTGCTTGTGTTTGTCTGCCCCGAAACGCAGGGCAGCTACCGGGGCTTTGCCTACGATGCCATTGCCATTTCCTATTATAACGATGCTGTGCTGCGGCTGCTGGACAACTCTGCTTTTCAGGGCAATGCCAGCAACTATGTGATCTACTCGGATGGGCGGGTGGTGATCGACAATTCCGTAAACCGCAAGGAAACGATCTACAACTTCATTGCGATGCTGCGCGACCACTCCGATCTTACCGAGGAGCAGATCCTTGATCTGTCCAATGCCTTTGCGCAGGGCAGCAGCGGAAACATGAAGGTAAAGCTGGGCGATACCAGCTATTATCTGGTCTACGAGGGCACGGCGGTCCAGAGCTGGACGATGCTGGGGCTTGTCCCGGTCAGCATCGTCAATGCCAGTCTGGATAAGCTGTGGTCCTATACGATACAGATCGTAGTAGGCATCGCCTTCGGCCTTGCGGTGCTGGTCATTCTGCTCATTGTGCGCAGAAACCGTGCTACTGTGCGCCGGAAGAACACCGAGATCCTGTACCGGGACGAATTATTCCGAAAGCTCTCGCTGAATGTGGACGATGTTTTTCTGATGCTGGACGCAAAAACTTCCAAGACGGATTATGTCAGCCCGAACATTGGGCGTCTGCTGGGCATCCCGTGGAAAACAGTCCGGCAGGATGTCCATGCTCTTGCGGAACTGCGCCCCCAGAACGACCCGGACCGCGACAAGAACTTTCTGGAGGGGCTTTCCCGCGGGGAACAGCGCGAGTGGGATGCGGCGTATCTGCATCAGGAGACCAGAGAGCTGCGTTGGTTCCACATCATTGCCATGGGCAGCGAGGTAGAAGGCAGAGCCAAGTATATCCTTGTCATGTCTGACCGCACCGCCGACAAACAGATCAACCAAGCCCTTTCCGATGCCGTTGCTGCCGCCGAGACCGCCAACCGCGCTAAGAGCACCTTCCTTTCCAATATGTCCCACGACATCCGCACCCCCATGAACGCCATCATCGGCTTTACCACGCTGGCACTCAGCAACATTGACGATAAAGACCGGGTGAAGGATTATCTTGCCAAGACCCTTGCATCCAGCAACCATCTGCTCTCCCTCATCAACGATGTGCTGGATATGAGCCGCATCGAAAGCGGAAAGATCCATCTGGAAGAGGTGGAAGTCAACCTTTCGGATGTGCTGCACGACCTAAAAACCATCGTCAGCGGGCAAATTTACGCAAAGCAGCTGGAACTTTATATGGACGCCACGGATGTGACCGACGAGGACGTCTACTGCGACAAGACCCGGCTGAACCAGATCCTGCTGAACCTGCTGTCCAACGCCATCAAGTTTACCCCGGCGGGCGGCACGGTCTCGGTGCGGGTGCGGCAGCTTGCCGGTAAGGTGCATGGCTGCGGGCAGTACGAGTTCCGCATCAAGGATAACGGCATCGGCATGAGCCCGGAGTTCGCCAAAAAGATCTTTGAGCCCTTCGAGCGGGAGCGCAGCTCCACGGTCAGCCGGATACAAGGCACCGGCCTCGGCATGGCGATCACCAAGAACATTGTGGATATGATGGGCGGCACCATCGAGGTGCAGACGGCGCAGGGCAAGGGCAGCGAGTTTATCATCTGTCTGCCCATGCGCACTCAGGACGAGCACCGCCCGGTGGAAAAGATCACCGAGCTGGAGGGCCTGAAGGCGCTGGTGGTGGACGACGATTTCAACACCTGCGACAGCGTGACAAAGATGCTGGTCAAGGTGGGTATGCGCGCCGAGTGGACCCTTTCCGGCAAGGAAGCGGTGCTGCGCGCGCGGCAGTCCATCGAGATGAGCGATGTCTACCACGCCTATATCATCGACTGGCGCTTGCCGGATATGAACGGCATCGAGGTCACCCGCCAGATCCGCAGCCTGCACGATGACACGCCCATCATCATCCTGACGGCCTACGATTGGTCGGATATTGAAGTGGAAGCAAAGGCTGCCGGTGTGACCGCCTTCTGTTCCAAGCCCATGTTCATGTCCGACCTGCGCGAGACCCTGATGAGTGCCCTCGGCCAGAAGCTGACGGATGCGTCGCAGGAACTTCTGCCGGAAGAGAACGCCGACTTCAAGGACAGACACATCCTGCTGGTGGAGGACAACGAGCTGAACCGCGAGATCGCGCAGGAGATCCTGCGGGAGTACGGCTTCCGGGTCGATACGGCTGAAAATGGTGCCGTGGCGGTGGAAAAGGTCCGCACCGCCGCGCCGGGCAGCTATGATCTGGTGCTGATGGATGTGCAGATGCCGGTCATGGACGGCTATACCGCCACCCGGCAGATCCGCGCTCTGGAGGATCCCGCTCTGGCCGGAATTCCGATCCTTGCCATGACCGCCAATGCCTTCGATGAGGATCGCCGCAACGCCATGGAAAGCGGCATGAACGGCTTTTTGTCCAAGCCCATCGTCATCGGCGACTTGGTGCAGGAGCTGCACAAGATCCTGTGACCCAACCGCCTGTCAGGCATAAAAAATAAAGCACCCGCAGCCATTCGCATTCGGAGGTCAAGAACCTCTGCGAAGTTTGCTGCGGGTGCTTTTGTTTTTGTCGGCTGGTGTTACGATTTTAGTACATCTGCAAGGACCTGCAGCAGATGCGGGATATCCAGCGGTTTTGCAATGTGGCCGTTCATCCCGGCCTTCAAAGCATTCTGACGGTCTTCTTCAAAGGCGTTTGCCGTCATGGCAAAGATGGGAATGTCTGCCTTTGCAGCATCCGGCAGGGCACGGATCTGCCGCGTCGCCTCGTAGCCGTCCATCTTGGGCATCTGGATGTCCATTAAGATCAGGTCGTACTGCCCGGGGACTGCCTGCTTCATCTTCCGGACGGCGATCTCACCATCCTCAGCAGTGTCCACTGCAAAGCCCGCTTCCTTCAAAATCTCCTGTGCAAGCTCACGGTTCAGCGCATTGTCCTCCACCAGCAAAAGCTTCTTTCCCTTGAGATCGGCGGCATTTGGCTGCGATGGTTCGGGGGCAGGCTCTGCGCAGAAGGGTTCTGCCAGCACTTTGCGCAGTTCGGAAAGGAACAGCGGTTTTTCGCAGAAGGCGGTCACACCGGCGGCGCGGGCTTCCTCTTCGATATCTGCCCAGTCGTAGGCCGTCAGGATAATGATGGGGCAGTTTTTCCCGATCACCTTGCGAATCTGCCGCACGACCTCGATGCCGTTCATATCGGGGATCAGCCAGTCGATGATGTAGACGCTGAACTCGTCGCCCTGTTCCATGGCGTACCGGGTGCGGATCACCGCTTCCCTGCCGGAGATCGTCCACTCCGGCCGCATCCCGATCTTGGACAGCATGGTGCTGACGCTCAGGCAGGTGTCGGTATCGTCGTCCGCCACCAGTGCCCGCAGCCCTTCCAGCTGCGGGAGCTGCCTGAGCTCCACCTTTTGTCCGCTGAGCGCAAAGCAGAGGTTCACGATGAACTCGCTGCCCTTGCCCGGCTCGCTCTCAATGGCGATGGTGCCGCCCATCAGGTCCACAATGTTCTTGGTGATGGACATGCCCAGGCCGGTGCCCTGAATGCCGCTGACGGTGGAGTTTTCCTCACGGGTGAACTCCTCAAAGATGTGCTTCTGGAACTCCTCGCTCATGCCGATGCCATTGTCCTTGATGCGGAACTCATAGCAGCCACGGCCCTTGGGCGCACCGTTCTTCTGGGCAATGCGGATGCTGATCATGCCGCCTGTGGGGGTGAACTTGACGGCGTTGGACAAAATGTTCAGCAAGATCTGGTTCAACCGCAGCGGGTCGGTGATGATGTCCTCATTCTCCACATCCATGGTATCGATGAAAAGCGACAGCCGCTTTGCCGAAACATTGGGCTGGATGATGGAGCGCACATCGTGAACGAGATCCGGCAGATGCACCGCTTTTTCTTCAATTTTTACCTTTCCGCTCTCGATGCGGCTCATATCCAGCACATCATTGATGAGGGAAAGCAGATGCTGGCTGGAGGTAGAAATCTTTTTCAGGTAGTCCAGCACCTGTTCCTTATTGTCGATATGGGTCGCAGCCAGCGAAGTGAAGCCGATGATGGCGTTCATGGGGGTGCGGATATCGTGGCTCATATTGAACAGGAACTCCCGCTTCGCACGGTTTGCCGCCCCCTCGTGCTGGAGTGCGATCTCCAGCTTGCGGTTTTGTTCCTCCAGCTGAGCCTGATACTTCTTCTCCTGTTCTTTCTTCTGCTGCTCCATCTCCTGCACGGAGCGTCTGCGCAGCACCTGAAGGATCATTACCAGCAGGATGTAACCGACCAGCGCCATCAGGATCAGCGGAAGGGATTCCCGGAAGACCGACCTTTCATCCGTATACGCATAGAGATCGAACGATCTTCCATGGCAGTACATTCCAAAATAGCAGCCGGAGCCGTTCCAACCGCGGGTATGGGTCAGCGTTTCGGCGGTCACGACTTTGCGGATCCCCTGCACCAGCGGACTGTCTGCAACATCCTGCCCGACCAGCTCCGGGCGGTTGGAGGCAATGACCTGATCGTCCTGCACGATGAACAAGGTGCCGCTGGTCTCAGCCGAGTAGCCGTCCAGTATACTCTGGATGGACAGGGCCGTTCCCTCAACAAATTCTGCCGGGGTATAGCGGTAGGCAAGCAGGATCTCATCTTTTTCTTCTGCCCGATATGCTGCAACATCCACGGCAGACCCATCTTCCAGCAGGACCCGCTTCAGGTAAGTCTTTTGCGGGTAAGAGAAAACGTCCAGAACGGCGTCATTTTTGAGCTGTTCTCCAAACCGGGCGTAGCCGATGCCGTTCGTTGTGGATTCGCACAGGAGCGTACCGTCCGGGGCCAGAACCGAGATTCCTGTGAGCCAGAGGGTCTCTGTCTGCTTTTTCAGGCACTGCGGGTCGGAAAGGTCCAGCGCCGGGTCCTGCGCCAGCTGATGCACCGACACCGCTGCGCGGCGGAGCGCTTTGGCCACAACCGTATCGTTGTACTTTTCAAAGCTGGTGGATTGCGATTTGACAAAATCAAGGGTCTGGCAGAAATGTTCCTCCGTTGCGCGCAGTGCCCGCCAACCGGAGAGAAAAACGATGCCGGCCATAAAAAGCACACCGACGATCAGATAGATCCCCCATCTCCTTGCATCTGAAAGGGTTCTGTTTTTATGCGCCAAGGGTGCCCACCTCCAGATACTGCGAAGCATGTTCAAGATATTTGCCAAGGATCTGCTCCAGCGTGCCGTCTGTGCGCATCTGCGCAAAGGTATCGTTCAGCTGGTGGTCCAGCCCGCGGCTGTCGTTTTTGGCAAAGGCGACGCCCAGCCCGGTGACCAGCAGTGGTTCTTCGAGGATGCGGAACTCCACGGAATTGTCCTTCATGTATTGCAGGATGCCTGTCTCATGGGCAGCGATCGCATCCACATAGCCGCAGGCCATCATCGCGTACTGCACGTTGCGGTCTTCGATGCTGAACACCTCCACCGTCTGCGGGAGCCGCGGATCGGAGCCGCTGAGAAAAAGCTCCTCCGGCTTGCCGGTGCTCTGCACGGCAATGGTCTTTCCGGCAAGGTCGCTGAATGTCCGGATGCTGCTGTCGGCATCCACAGCGACCACCTGACGGCTCACCATGTAGGGCCCCGCCCAGCGGTAGACCTCCTCGCGCCCATCCATGGAAAAGCAGCCCCAGATGCAGTCGATGGTGCCGCTTTCTACCAGATTTGTTTTTTGCTCCCAATCGATCGATTCAAACCGGGCAGCATATCCCATGCGGTGGAATGCTTCGGTGGCGATCTCCACGTCGATCCCGGCGGGAACACCGTCATTGTTCAGGTAAATATAGGGCGGATAGGTATCGCTCCCCACAAGGATCGGCGGAAGGCCGCTGTCCTTCGCGTCCGTTCCGCCGCAGGAAGTCAGACTGCCGACAGCAGCAGATGCCGCCAGCAGCGTGCAGCCGCGCAGAAATGCACGGCGTGAGATTCTGTGTTTCATTTGGGCTTTTCGTTCTCCTGTTTTTATTGCATCCGCTGCTCAGTCATGCTGCCGTAATTCTTCTTTCAGGTCGGCCTGCACGTCGGTCAGGCATTGCAGCAGCAGCAGCAGCGGGTTGAACACTCCGCACTCGCCGTTCAGGATCATCTGCACGGCTTTTTCGTGGGA
>ERZ1673700.646-NODE-646-length-42867-cov-6.154349_pt1 | contig 42867 bp, 46 predicted proteins | sample MGYA00580230_ERZ1673700 | MGnify/ENA primary metagenome ERZ1673700 (study PRJEB41218, sample SAMN15661782) | gut metagenome | host: Homo sapiens | place: Canada: London | collected 2015-08-20/2019-03-30 | study: EMG produced TPA metagenomics assembly of...
GGAAAAGCAATGAAACGAACTAAAAGGTCAGATGATAATATGACCTTTTGTAAAGTGAAATTTGCTTTGACGAGGTGATAGTTAATTTGAATAAACTTTGTCTATGTAAGATAAATTTTATTGCCTCGCAGAGCCCCCATGTTATGATAGTATGTCATAACATATAGGGGGTTTTAGGACTTATGACAAGGTCAAAATCCTTTATAAAAATACTTCGTATTTTTATAAAGCCTTCGGCTTAAAAAGAAACTTCAAGGAGGTGCTTATATGGGATTAGAATTAGCATATTCATTTCATCTAGGAAGTGATAAGATAAAAAAGAAAAATAATGTTGAATTTGAATAATTAGTTATATAAAAAGGTATAAAAGTCTTTAAAATATTGACTTTTACAAGAGTTTATAATAAAATTATGAAAAATATTTTGAAATAATAATTTATGTTTGTATAACCAATAGGCATATTAATACAAATCAAAAAACAGTACAAACATTGTACTGTTTTTGTGTTAATTGGAGGCATCAATTGGATTCGAACCAATGGTCAAAGCTTTGCAGGCTTCTGCCTTACCAACTTGGCTATGATGCCATCAACTAATTCCAAGTATACTACAATAATTTATAATTGTCAATTAATATTAGAAAAAATGAGAGGAGCGAATTTTATGGAAAATAAGTTTTTGATTTCTTTGCCGTACATCTATCCCGTTTGTCCAATAAGCATCGATCATGCTAGAATGTTTGTTGTAGCAGATATAAATGCAAGAATGCAAAGAAAAAAAGGAAAAGAAGTATGTTTTCCGATTGCAGCACATTTTAGTGGTGTTACTGCTGAAAAAGCTTGTGAATTACTAAACAAGAAAATATCTAAAGATGAAGAAGGATATACAGAGAAAGAAAAAATGTATAATATTTTTTTGAAGGTATATCAAACACCAGATAGTATTATAAGAGCATTCAAAACACCAGAGGACATATTAAATTATTATTCATATCAAACTATTTGGAATTTAAAAGAAATAAACGTATCATGTGACTATGAAAATTTTTATACAACTAATACAGAAGAATTTGAAACATTTGTAAAAGTTATGTTTGAATTTTATGAAAAACACAAGATATTAATTTTGAATTCAAAAAATGAATTGGCTTTAAATTATGATGATGAAGAATGGAAAGAAAAAACATTAGAAAATTTTAAGAAAATAGATTTTATACAATCATTTCATAAACCTAACTTTATAGGTGCATTTGACAATATAAGAAGTGACTGGGGATTATTAAGAGAATATGGAATGGGAATTAAATATAATGAAAAATATATAATTGACCCTATGTTTGATAGCGAATTATTTACTTTATTTGATTTATATATGAAATTCAGAAAAGATAATGAAAGTAAAAATGTTTATGATATATTTGAGAAAGTATTTGAAAAATTGAATAAAGATGAAATAGAAGAAAATAATGATATACCAAGCAAAATAGTGAATTGGATGGGAACAGATTTATTTGTATGTGAAGAACACTTGAAAACATGGGTAGTTAAAAAGACATATGCAGAAACATTATTGTTAAAACCTAGATATCATACAAAGAAATATTTTATAACAGGTATGGGATCAATTAATCATCAAAGAATGTCATCATCAAGAGGAACGGCAGTATTATTGAAAGACATGATTGAAAATTATGGAAATCATAATGCAAGATTAATAATATTGATGACAGGTGGACATCCATCAAAATTATATAATTATGATGTTAATTTGCCATCAACTGTAATGGATATGACTAAAAATTTTAAAGAATATATAAATTTTTTAAATTCAATTTATATGAAAAATAGAAATGTTAGTATTAACAATGAATATGAAAAAGATAAAGAAGAAATAGAAAAAAATATTGAAACTGGATATTATCAACAAGCAATAGTACATATGATGAAAATTATGCCTAAAAAAAATAAACAAATAACTCCAAGTCAAGCTAAAGAAATTTTAAATATATATAAAGAGTATTTAGATATTCTTTTGCCAAATTTTTTAACAATTAATTTATAGGAGTTTTAATTGGTAATATTATTAGGAGGTGGTGGTGCTGGAAAAACCACCATTCAAAATGAGTTAGTAAAAAGGGGTTATAAAAGAGGAATTCTTCATACAACTCGAAGTAAAAGGGCAAATGAAATTAACGGAAGAGATTATATATTTGTAAATAATAGTCAATTTGATAATTTGAAGCTTATAAATCATTTTGCAGCAACAACTAAAATTGGAGAAAATCAATATGGAATTGATAAGAATATTTGTGATGAAGATGTAATTTTGGTTACCAATATAGAAATGATTGAACAGCTTAAAAAAAATTTAAAGTGTAATATTGTTTCGATATATATAAAAACAACAGATAAGCAGCGAGAAGAAAGATTACGTATACGAGGTTCGTCAAAAGAAGAAATAGAGGAAAAAATTACTAGAAATAATATATACCAAGAAACTGAAGAAAAATATGCGGATTTTATAGTAGAAAATGATGAATTAAATATTGCAGTTGATAAAATAGAAGATATTATAGAAAATATTGAAGGAAAAAAGGAAATTATAGATGCACATAGTCATATTGGAATTGATTATAAATATGGAACATCAAAATTAGATGAGTATGTGGAATTTTGTAAAAAAAATGGAATTACAAAAGCAAATGTTATGCCCCAGCCTAACCCTGCATACGTTATAAACGGCAAAATAGTACCTTGCATGACATGGCAATACAAAGATGGGAAAATAACATATGAAACATATGATAATACAAATAAAAATCCTTATAAATATATAAATTATTATTATTATCAACAGTGTAAAAATGTAAAGGAAATGAATATAAATTTCATACCTTTAATTCATCCAATATTAGATGAATTACAATATGTAGAGGAACTTATAAAGAAGATAAAACCCATTGCAATTAAATTACATGGTATTGGAAGTGGAATAGCCCCAAAAGATATTCCACAAGAATTTATAGAGTTATTAAAAAAATATAATTTACCTGTAATAACACATGTAGAATGTGACACAAGAGAAAATACAGATTATTCTGAAGGAAAAAAATATATAAAAAAAGTAAATAATGCTTTAGATTGGACAAAATTTATTTCTAATAATGGACTTAGAGGAATGCTTACACATGGATTGGCACTAGATAAAAACGCTATAAAAATAATAAAAAATGACAAAAATATAATAATTGGACTCGGACCAGATCTATTAATAAGTAGTCAACCATATAGAATTAATTGTAAAAACTATGAAGGTGAATATTTAGAGTTATTAAAACAAAATATTCCAATAGAACAACTTGTTTTTGATGTTGACTATAATTGGAATATAAATCCACATACCAATCAAATTGATAATGAAGCTGTTAAAAGAGTCAAAAAAGTTTGGCAAGATAAAAAAGAACAAGAAAGAATATTTTGTAAAAATATATTAGAATTTTATAAAAATAGAAATGTGGAATTTAAAAGCGATATTAAAGAAAGAGGAGAAGAAAGATGAGTAATGAAATAAGAGAATGTAAAAAATGTATAAATACAACTGCTAATCCTTCAATTACAATTGGAGAAGATGGATTATGTAATGTTTGTAGAGACTATTCAAAAAAATTTAATCAAGAAACTTTAGATAATGAATTGGAATTTTTAAAAACACTTATAAAAAATGAAAAATATGACTGTATGGTTGGATTATCAGGTGGAAAAGATAGTTCAGCAATGTTATATACTGTAAAAAAACTAGGTTTTACACCATTAGCTTTTTCCTTTGAAATCGGATATAACAAGATGACCAACAGCGTAAAAGAAAAAATAAAAAGAATAACAAACAATTTAAATGTTGATTATGAAAGAATTAATATTCATAAATATATATCTGAAACAGATAAAGAATGTTTAAAAATGATGGCAGATTTATATGATGAACCTGTTACAGAAGAATTTAAAGAAAAGTTTAGAAAAATATATAAAGAAGGTAGAAAATATTATTCTACAAAACAGCAAATAGCATTCCCTTTTGTAAGACCATGCCAAATTTGTAGAAAAATTGCAATAAAAGCATATTACAACGAAGCAATAGAAAGAAATATAAAAATAGTATTTGTTGGTATTAACGAATGGACAGGCTTAAGTAATGGAACATATTCTGCAATAAGAAAATTAAAGCCATTTGAAGACAAACCGGAAGTATATATTGTTCATTTACCTTATTTAATTGGAAGAAGATATGAAGATCTACCAGAAATTTTACAAAAGATTGGATGGGAAAGAGAAAATGGTGATCATGAAGTAGATACAGGAGGAAGTGCATGTTTATTAGCAAGAGCGTGTGAAGAAAAATCAACAGACATTTTGGGATTTCATTTGGACTCAGCAAGATTATCAAGAGAAATAACAGTAGGATTTATAGACAAAGAAAAGGCAAAAAAAGCAATAGCAAACGGAAATAGAAAATCTGAATATAGTGTTAAAGAAATATTAGAAAAGGAAAATATAATATGAGTGAAAAAACATTTAAAAGAAATGTAAGAATAGCAGTATCATCAGTGTGTAATTTAGATTGTGTTTATTGTGAGGGAAATAAAGGATATAGAAAAGATAAAATGGGAGCAATGGAAGATTTTAGAAGAACGCCATTAAGTCAAGGAAATATAACATATGAAGAACTGATGAGCTTATTAAAAGTATTTAAAAAAGTGGGATTTACAGGTGTAACATTGACAGGTGGAGAACCATTGCTTAACAAAAATTGGGATAAGATTATAGAAAATGCACATAAAATTGGATTTGAAAGAAATGAAATAACAACAAATGGTATTTTACTAGGAAAATATTTCAATGAAAAAGGTAAGATGCCTGAAGGATTATCTCTGGTTAAAGTAAGTTTTGATACTATTGATGAAAAAAAATTCAAGGAAGAAACAGGTGGTGGAAATTTATCGACAGTAATTGAATCCGTTAAAACAGTTAGTCCATATATTACTGTTAGAGCTAATAAGGTAATGTTAAGAGAGGATTTAAATACTTTAAAAGAATATTTAGAAAAATGTAAAGAGATAGGATTTGATGAGGTGATTTTATTAGATTTAGTAATGTACCCAAATAGAAATGATGAAAAGGATATTGAATTTTTTAAAGAGCAATATGTTCCTTATAATGAACTTCTTTCAGAGTTAAAAAAAATAAATAATATTGAGTTTAAAAGAAATAAATACGGTCATTCAGCGGTAATGGAAAATGGGTTAAAAATAATATTAAAAGATAGTAATTTAACATTAAGGGATGAGCAGTGTGAGAATTGTCCGTTATACTGTCAAGAAGGTAAGTTTACGGTGAGAGTTGCAACAGATGGAAATATAACTATGTGTCCTGATTATAGAGCTGAATTAGTTTCAATTAATGGTTTAGAAGAACTTAAAAATGGAAAATTGGAATCAAAATTAAAAAAACTTTTTGATTCCTTGAACAATTCAAATGAATATGAAACCATTGATAAATTTAAAGAAAAACATAATTTATTGTAGAGGATGAAAAAATGAAAATTGTATTAGAATGTAAAGACAAAAAATATCAAATGCATTATATTGAATATGCTTTGGTTTTAGAAAAAGAAGGAAATAAAATAATAAAATCAATAGAAGAGAATTTAGGTTTAAAATTCAACGAAGAAGAAGTGAAAATTGATATATGTGAAGGATATCAAGATAAAGGTAATTTTTCAGGAAGTTCTATTAAAGATAATATGGTTTTTAGATATAATAATAGATGCAAATGTGGTACATTTTATCATGAATTAAGTCATAGAATAATAACAGAATATGATATGTTTGAAAAATTAAAGGAAAAATTTAATTTAAAAGATGAGCATCAAATAATTGATTTATTTTTATACGATGCGATAGAAGAAACATACGGAGCAGAAGCAGCATTATTTAGAGTTGAATATGAAAAGACATTTCCTGAATCAGAATTTAAAGAGAGCTGGGATTATGCTCTTTCAATGAATAAAGAAGAAAGAAAAAATATATTAAAAGAGATGGTTAATGTTGTCAAATAATAAAATTTTAGTAAGTGCTTGTTTATGTGGAGAAAAGTGCAGATATAATGGCTCAAGTGTATCTAATAATGTTGTAGATACGCTTGAACAAAAAAATATAATAAAAATTTGTCCAGAATTATTAGGTGGACTGTTAATTCCAAGAGAACCATGTGAAATAGTTGGTAGAACGGCAAGCGATGTAATAAGAGGTAACGCAAAAATTTTAGGACTAAGTGGAAAAAATTATACAAAACAATATATGCGTGGTGTAAAAGAAGTTATACATATCACTAAAAAAAATAATGCAAAAATGGCAGTATTAAAGCAAAAAAGTCCAAGTTGTGGATATGGAAAAGTTTACAATGGAGAATTTTCAGGTAAAATAATAGAAGAAAATGGAATATTAGCAGAAGAATTATTAAAAATGGGAATTGAGATAATTCCTGTAGAATAGGAGGAAAAATGATAATTCGACCTGTAGAAAAGGCTGATTTAGATACAGTTGCAAAAATAAAAGTTGAAACATGGAATAATAGTTATAAAGGAATTGTAGATAATATTTATCTTGAAAAAATGGATTATAAAAAAACAGCCAATAAGTGGTTAAAAAATTTTAATAATGAAAATTTTATTGTTGCAGTTGCAGATGATCAAATTATGGGTTTTTGTAGATATGGGAATAGAATAGATGAGATAGATAGATTTAAAGACTATGATGGAGAAATATATGCAATATATATCGATAAAAGATTTCAAAGACAAGGTATAGGAAATAAAATGGTAGAATATGCTTGTAATGAATTAAAAAAACAGAATAAAAATAAAGTACTAATTTGGTGTCTTAAAGATAATTTAAATGCAAGAAAATTTTATGAAAGAATCAATGGGAAAGTATTAGGGTTTAAAAATTCAAATATTGGTGGTAAAGAATATAATGAAATTGCATATGGATATTATTTAAATAATTAAAAATTAAGTTAAATAATAAAAAAACTTGAAAAATAAAGGAAAAATTGATATAATGTTTTATGTAAATAGCATATTCATATTAAGAAAAATTTCTTAATATACTAAAAGTTATTATGAATGAGCTATTACATTTCAATAAAACAACATTAAGGAGGACATTGATATGAAAATTTACAATGCTATGACTGGCAAAAAAGAGAACTTTGTTCCAATTGAAGAGAACAAAGTGAGGATGTACGCATGCGGAATTACGGTATATGATTTATGCCATATAGGGCATGCAAGACAAGCAATAGTATATGCAATGATGGCTGATTATCTGAAGTTTAGAGGATATGATGTTAAATATGTGCGTAACTACACAGATGTCGATGATAAAATCATCAACAGAGCAAATAAGGTGGGAAAGAATGCGTTGGAATTTTCGAGAGAGCAGATTCTTGAAACTGAAATTGACATGGAAGGACTTCATGTTAACGATGCAGATGTAAAAACAAAAGCGTCCGAATATATTGATAAGATTATTGATTTCATTTCAAAACTTATCGATAAAGGGTATGCTTATGTAACAGCAAAAGGAGACGTATATTATGAGGTAAGAAAATTCAAAGAGTATGGAAAGCTTTCTCACAGAAATGTAGATGAACTGCTTAATGGAGTTCGTATCGATTTAGAGGAAGGAAAGAAAGATCCTATTGATTTTGCATTATGGAAATCAGCAAAGCCAGGAGAAATTTCATGGGAATCCCCATGGGGTAATGGAAGGCCTGGATGGCATATTGAATGCTCTGTTATGGCTTTAGATACTTTAGGAGAAACAATCGATATTCATGGAGGTGGTAGAGACTTACTTTTTCCACATCATGAAAATGAGATTGCTCAAAGTGAAGCAGTAACAGGTAAAAATTTTGCTAATTATTGGACTCATTGTGGTCTTATTAAAATCAATGGCGAAAAAATGAGTAAGTCTTTAGGAAATTCTCTTACAATTCGTGATGCGCTTAAGGAATACAACTATGAAACAATAAAGTATGTAATGCTTTCAAGACATTATGCTTCTGATGTTGACATTCTTGATAGTGATTATCAGATTGCAGAAACCCATTTGTATTATTTTTATAAAACTCTTGAAAAAATGCAGAAATTTATTGAAGAGTACAACGGAGATGCAACAAAAGAAATGTTTGATAGCGAGTTTTCAAAAGAAATTGTTACGAAATTTATTGAGGTAATGGATGAAGATTTCAATACATCAGCAGCAGTTGCTAATTTGCATAACATTTTTAAGTATGCCAATGCAATTATGAATGAGGCAAAAAAGAGTACTAGACAGGTTACAGCAAATACCTTAGCTAAAATGGTAAAGGATATTCGTAAGGTATATTCTGTTTTAGGGCTTTTAGAACAGAATCCAGAAAAATTTATCATTGAGTTGAAGGAGAAGTATTTAAAGAAGCTTCAGATTAGTCCAAAAGACATTGAATCTTTTATTTCTGAACGTGCTAATGCTAAGAAACTTAAAGATTATAATAGAGCTGACTCAATTAGAGAAAATCTTGAAAACAAAGGAATCATTCTGAATGATACAAGAGATGGAACTGAATGGGATATTAAAGCTTTATATAAAGTGTTCTAAATGGATGGATATAGGCAGTAGTAAATACTACTGCCTATATTTTGAGGATAAAGACATGAAAAAATTTTTTCAATCGCTGTAAGTTAAATATATCAGTGATTATAAGGAGCTTTTTACTCAAAATTACGTTTTTAATCAAAATGAAATTTTTTAGAAAATCATTTAATAGAAATATTGATTTTTCAATGGTTACAGCGTATTTTTTATATTTTAAAATGCTTGAGACTATTGATTCTATTGAGGTTGATGCTGTTGAAAATAAATTTCATGTCTTTATCCTGTTAAAATATTGATTTATTTTGTTAAATATGTTAAAGTATTAATAACAAATCGAATTATATTTTTCGCAAACGTGGTGTCTTAACGCACCAATGATTAGCTTGTCATACAAGACGAAAAAACAAGAGATGAAAGAGGTAAAAGCAGTGAGATATTTATTGCTACTAATAACTATGCCGAATTTAAAAAACAAGGTTAGAAAAGTTTTCTACAATGGATGCAGATGATATTGCTAATTCGCAAATATCTCAATATGAATATAGAAAAATAATTGGTATGCAGTATCAAGATATAACTTTATCACAAGAAGATATTAAAGCACTATCATTATATAAACATGGATTGTTTAATTATATTAATGGATTTTTAAGAGGTGATTTAAGTTGTATTAACGAAAGAAAATCAAGTGAAGAAACATTTATAAGAGATTATATGTCACAGATTATAGAGTGTATTGGTAGAATAAGTGAAATACAAAAAAATTTATTTCAACTAAAGATATGACTTTGATAAGAAGAGATGCAAGAATTAATGAAAACATAGGAGAGCAATTAGAATATGACAATTTTGTTTCAACATCTGCTAATCCTAGATTATTTACTTAGGTGCTAGATGGGATAAAAGGAGGAGAATTTTTGTTTATAAAAATACCTAAAGGAACTCCTGTAATTCCAATGGATATAGTAACAGAAAAACAATGGCTAATGCAACAATAGTAAAACAAAAAAATTCAATCGAAATAATGGAAAAAAGATTGGAAGAAATGAAAAATATGATTGTTCAATATGGTGGACAGGAAAAGTTAGAAGAATTATTAGAAGAAAAAATTTCATTTAACCAAGAAGAAATCCTAGATGTAAAATGGATTTCAAAAGAAGAAGTAGAAAATATGAGTGGTGAAGACCTGAGAGACGAAAAACTAATCAAAGAAAAATTTTCAATTTTTCTTATCTGTTCTATTGTGTAGTGTTACAATTGATGTGAACAAAAATGATTTTTTTCAACAAAACCTTGCCAAAAACGGAAATAAAAGGTATAATAAAAATATACTAAAAAATATAACGAAAAGAGAGGAGCGATTTTTATGCAAATAAAAATAACAGGAAAGGAACTAAAGGTAACAGAAGCAATAAACGATTATGTAGAAAGAAAGATGGACAGAATAGCAAAATACTTTGATAATGCAGAAGCAGATGTAACAATAAGAGTAGAAAAAAATGTACAAATTGCAGAAATAAAAGTATCAGCAAATGGTGAAATGTTCAGAGCAGTAACAGAGGATAAAGACCTATATGCTTCAATAGATAAAGATATAGATATATTAGAAGGACAAATCAGAAAATCAAAAACAAAAAAAGATAAAATGATGAAAGAGGCAAGTTTAAAATCATTAGATGTTGAAGGTCCAGTACATGAAGTTACAGATGAAATATTAAAAACAGAATATTATGATATTAAACCAATGACACCAGAAGATGCAAAATTAAAATTACAAGAAAGACCAACTCAAATGTTCTTAGCATTTGTTAATGTTGAAACTTCTAAAGTTAATGTTATCCATAAATTAAAAGATGGTAAAAATTATGGTTTAATCGAACCAGAAGCTTAAATTAAAATTGAATAGATAAATAATGAAAATAGTAAGATGTTATTTATAATGTTCTTACTATTTTTTTATATACTAGGAAAGTTTCATTATACACAGAATAATTAAAATGAAAAAATAAAGTATACAAAAAAAGTAAAAATTAGAAAAAATTTGAAAAACTATTGAAAAATTTTTTCAGTAATGATATATTGAATGTGATATGAAAAAAATACAAATAAAAATAATTAAAATAATATTAATAGTAATATGGATGGCAGTAATATTTAATTTCTCAAATCAAGGAGGAACCAAATCAAGTGGTACAAGTCAAAAGGTAACAGAAGTTATAATGAATATTGTATCAAATGGCTCTAACATAGAAAATGAGCAAAAAATGCATGATATCGAAAAAGTTATTAGAAAGCTCGCACATTACACGATTTACACCATAGGTGGATTTCTAATAATGAATTATGCTTATACAACTGACAAAACTGAAAAGCAAAAAATTGGAGGAAGTGTGCTTTTCGGTGTATTTTATGCGGGAACTGATGAACTTCATCAATATTTTGTACCTGGAAGAAGTGCCAGACTGTTTGATGTTGGAATCGACACTCTAGGTGTGCTCACAGGAATAGGGATTTACATAGCACTTAAAAAGTGCATAGAACGAATTTTGAGAAAGAATGCAGAAGAATTAAAGACTAAAATGTAGTGTTACCAATGTAACAATTAGAGATTTTAGAGGGGGAAACTAAAGTGAATACAGATTTTACTAGAGAAAATGCTATAGAAAATATTGCGATATTAAAAATACCTACTAAAAGTTATAGAAAACGTTTAGAGAGACCAGAAACATATAAATTTGTAAAAAGGTTTTTTGATATAGTATTAGCTTCAATAGGAATGATAGTACTATCACCAATATTTTTAATAATATCACTAGCTATAAAATTGGAATCTAAAGGACCTATATTTTTTAAGCATACACGTATAGGAAAAGATGGAAAAATTATTAAAATTTATAAATTTAGATCAATGGTAAATAATGCAGAAGACATGATAAAAGAATTTACACCAGAGCAGATGAAAGAATATAGAGAAAATTACAAATTAACAAATGACCCTAGAATTACAAAAGTAGGAAAGTTTTTAAGAAAAACTAGTTTAGATGAATTACCACAACTTATCAATATTATAAAAGGGGATTTATCAATTATAGGTCCTAGACCAGTTGTATCTGATGAATTGAAAAAGTACGGAACTAATACTAGAAAATTCTTAAGTGTAACTCCAGGTCTTACAGGTTATTGGGCTGCAAATGGAAGGAGCTGTACATCTTATGAACAGCGCATGCAAATGGAGTTATTTTACATAGATAATTTGTCTTTGAAAATGGACATTAAAGTGTTCTTTAAGACGATTGAAGCGGTAATTAAGAGAGAGGGAGCAATATAACATTAAGATTAACTGCTTCAAATTTTTACATATAATAAAAGGGAGTAGTGGATTTTGTGGCAGAAAATAAACCTATAAGAGTTGCACAAATAATTGGAAAGTGGCTTGGTGGCGGTGTAGAATCAGTTGTTATGAATTATTATAGAAACATTGATAGAAATAAAATTCAATTTGATTTCATATGTGATAATGATTCTACGAACATACCTTATGCTGAAATTGAAAGCTTGGGTGGAAAAGTGATTTTAATATCACCTTATCAAAAAGTAATAAAATATCATAAAGAATTAAAAAGAGTATTAAAAGATGGTAATTATAAAATTGTACATTCACATATTAATACATTGTCAGTATTTAGCTTATTTGCTGCAAAATGTGCTGGAGTACCAGTAAGAATTGCTCATAGTCATTCAACAACTAATAAAAAAGAGAAAAGTAAAAATTTAATGAAGCAATTATTAAGACAATTTAGCAAAGTATTTGCAACAGATTATATGTGTTGCAGTGAATTAGCAGGAAGATGGTTATTTGGAGATAAAGAGTATGATAAAGGAAATGTATACTTATTAAATAATGCTATTGATTTAGATAAGTTTAAATATGATGAGGTTGTTAGAAGAAAAAAAAGAAAAGAACTAAATATAGATGATGATACTTTAGTTATAGGACATGTTGGAAGATTTGTAGAACAAAAGAATCATAGATTTTTAATTGATATATTTAATGAAGTACATAAACAAAAAGAAAATTCTATTTTATTACTTGCAGGACAAGGCCCATTAATGGGAGAAATGAAAGAAAAAGTCAAAATATCAGGAATAGAAGATAGTGTTAAATTTTTAGGACAAAGAAATGATATAAACGAATTATATCAAGCATTTGATGTATTTTGCTTACCTAGTCTTTATGAAGGGTTGCCAGTTGTTGGAGTTGAAGCACAAGCAACAGGATTATTATGTATATTTTCTGATGATATGACAAAAGAAACAAAAGTGTTGGATACTACTGAGTTTTTATCACTAAATCAGAGTGTAGAAGAGTGGGCAAATGACATTGTAAAAAAACAATCTAAATATAAAAGAAAAAATGTAAAAAATATAATAGCAGATAATAATTTTGATATAATTTTTGAATCAAAAAAATTAGAAAATAAATATTGTGTTTTTTTGAGGGAGTGATTTAAGTATGTTTTATGAATACATAAGTTTATTTTGGGGATTTATAAAGATATATATTTTTAAATTATTATACATAAAAAGAATTAAGTTTGATGGAAAACCAAAGATGAATTATTCATTCAAAATTGCTATAAAAAAGGGGTCGAAACTTATTTTGGGCAAAAATTTTAGAGCAAGAAATAATGTATCATTTAGGATTTATGATAATGGACTTGTAAATATAGGAGAAAATGTTTTTTTTAATGACGGATGTTCGATAAATTGTCAAAAGAATATTGAGATAGGAAATAATGTTATGTTTGGGCAAAATGTAATGTTATTTGATCATGATCATGATTATAGGAACAATATGAATAATTTTGTAAGAGATGATATTAAAATTGGAAATAATGTTTGGATAGGTGCAAACTGTATTATACTAAAGGGAGTTACAATAGAAGATAATACGATTATTGCTGCAGGAACAGTTGTTAATAAAAATGTTTGTGGAAATAAATTAATATATACAAAGAGAGAAATAGGAGAAAAATTGTATGAATAAAGAGAATTATAAATATAGTATTATTGTTCCAGCCTATAATGTTGAAAATTACATAGAAAGATGTATAAATTCAGTTACAGAACAAAAATATGATAATTATGAAATTATAATTGTTGATGATGGTTCTACAGATCAAACAGGCGATATTTGTGATAATATTGCTAAAAAAAATGACAATATAAAAATAATACACAAATCAAATGGTGGATTATCATCAGCACGTAATGAAGGAATAAAAGTTGCATCAGGAGATTATCTTATTTTTCTAGATAGTGATGATTTTTGGGTCGAAAATGATTTTTTAGTAAATATAAATGCAATTATGAATAATGAAGATGTAATTATTTTTAATTCATTTAAATATTTTGACGAAAATAGTAAAATAAAAGCTAGATTTAAGCTTTCTAATAATTTTAATAATTTAAATCATAATGAAAAAATGAAATATATTATTGAAAACAATATTTATAAGGCATGTGCTTGGGACAAAATAATTAAGGCTTCAATTTTTAAAGATAACAAAATGCTGTTCCCCGAAGGAGTGCTTTCAGAAGATATGGAATGGTGCGGAATGTTATTGGATAAGGCAAAAAAAATAAATGTTTATCCTAATGTTGTTTATGCCTATAGGCAGAGAGATAATTCCATAAGTAAAAGCGTAAGCAAAAAACATTTAATAGATATTTATAACCAAATATATGAAGGAACAAAAACTAAAAATCAATATGTTTTAAATTATTTTGCATATGAATATTTAATTTTATATTCATATGCATTTGTATTGAAAGATAAAGAAATTATAAAAAAGGCAAAAAAATTATCATGGATTTTAAGTTATGATATTTCTCATAAAGTAAAAAAAATCAAAAAATTATATAATGTTTTTGGTTACACAATGTGTGGTAAAATTTTAGAAAAATATTTGAAATGGAAGTAGGTGAACAATTTGAAAAAGATATTATTTATAATTCCGTATTTTGGAACATTTAATAATTATTTCCCTTTTTTTCTAAAATCTTGTGAAATGAATGCTGAATATAATTGGTTAATTATTACGGATGATAAGAGAAATTTCTTTTATCCAACCAATGTTAAGGTAGTTTATACTGAATTTGATAAATTCAAAGAAATGGTTAAAAATAAATTTTTGAATATAGAAATATCACTCGAAAGCCCATATAAACTATGTGATTTTAAGCCCACATATGGATATATTTTTGAAGACTATATTAAAAATTATGAGTATTGGGGATATTGTGATATTGATTTAATTTTTGGAAATATACAGAAATGTTTGAAACTAGAAAAATTAAAAGAGTTCGATAAAATAGGTACTTTAGGACATTTTACAATTTTTAAAAACACGAAAGAATTAAGGGAGTTGTTTTTAGATGATGAAAGGTATAAAAAGGTTTTAACATCACAAAAAAGTATGAAATTTGATGAAGAATACGGAGAAGATTTTGGCGATTCAATAAACAATATTTTTGCACAAAAAAATAAAAAAATATATAATATTAATAATTTTGCAGATATTTATGTTAAAAGTTCAAATTTTAAATTGACAAAATATGACAATAATTTTAAAAAATATTTTACTGAAAAATGTACAAAGAATTTTTTTGTTTATGATAATGGAAATTTAAAAAGATATAAATTAGAAAATAATAAATTAATGGTAAAAGATTATATATATATTCATTTACAAAAAAGAAAAATGAAAATAAATGTTAATGATTTTAATAGCTATAAAATTATTCCTAATTCTTTCGAATCAATTAATACTAAAATAAATAGCGTAGATGATTTTAAAAAAATTAAAGCGAAAAATTTCAATTTGCATTATTTTAAAATTAGATTTAAAAATTTAAAAAATAAAATTAAAATAAAAATGGAGGGAAAATAAATATGCCATGGCAAGTTAGTTTGTTATTTACAACTCTTTTGATTATTGCAGGTTTTGTTTTTAAAAAGTCTAAAATACTGTGGAGTATTCAAATTTTATGGATGTGGATTCTAATGGCTGGAAGTAATGGTGGCGTTGATTGGACTACGCATAACAATATATTTTATAATTCACTTTCATTTAAAGTATTTGATGATTCATGGCTATATAAGTTGTTTTGCTATCCGTTTGTTAAAAATGGATATGATTTTGCAACATTTAATTTAGTTATGTCGACAGTATTATTGATAATTTTGTTTGGTATTATTAAAAGAAATTCAAAAAATATATGTGCTGTTACAAGTTTGATATATATATTTCCGTTAGCTGATTCTATTATACAAAAGAGAAATTTTTGTGCTTTAATTATTTTTTTATTAGGGATTTTTCCATTATTAAAAAATGAAAAAAGATCAAGTATTAAATTTTGCATATTTACTTTTTTAGCGGCACAAGTTCATTCATCATATTATTTGTATTTTTTAATACTTCCGTTGATGAAATTGGATTACGAGAAATTAAATAAAGCTATAGTGTTTTTTCTTATAGGAGCATTTATTGCAATTCCTTTTATACCTAAAATAGCAATGATATTTGTACCAGCAGCAAAAGTCAATTTTTATTTTTCTACATTAAAAATACCATTATATCAAAGTATTTGCTGGTGGAGTTTACAATTAATTTTCACATATTTATTTTTAAAAGAATTTGATATCAATTCAAAACTAATGAAATATTTGAAAATTGAAGAAGATATAAATGAAAAAAAAGAATATGCTAAACTAAAACAATTTAATAAAATTCTTTTGATTTTTATGCCTTTGTATTATTACGAGCCAACTTTTTTTAGATTTTTCAGAAACATGTTATTTGTGAATTATATATATATATCTAAAATTTTTGACAAAACTGAAAAAAATTATAAAGATGTTATAATGGTATTTGGCTCAATAGTATGCTTTGCATTATTAGTTTTTTTATCTCAATTTGTTTTGTTTGGAAAAGGATTTGATTATTTGGGGGTACCTATTTTCGAAGCAAATAGGTTTATCGGAAAATAAATGACAAATTAGGAATTAAAAAAGCGAGGAGTAAACAGTTTATGAATAAAAATATTACAATTATTATACCATTGTATAATAAAGAAAAATATATATATAAGTGTTTAAATAGTATTTTATTACAGTCATATGGATTTTATGAAGTTTTGATTATTGATGATGGATCAACTGACAATTCAGCTAAAATATGTGAAGAATTTTATAGTAAAGATAAAAGGTTTAAATATTTTAGTAAAGAGAATGGAGGAGTATCTTCAGCGAGAAATTTAGGGATTGAAAAGGCTAAATATGATTATATTGTTTTTGTCGATGCTGATGATTATATTGAAGAAGATTATCTAAAATCATTAACTGAATATGAATGTGATTTAGTTGTTGAAGGATTTAAAAAAGATGAAAATGGTTTTTTTAGTGAATTTCATATATTTAACGAAGAATGCAATAAAAATCAAATGTTGAAATATTTAATGAGAAAAGAAATTGCTAATATATTTTCTGTACCATATTTAAAATTATTTAAACTTGAATACATAAAAAATAATAATATTAGATTCAATGAAAAAATATCATTTGGTGAAGATTTTGATTTTGTATTAAAATATTTGAGGACTATTAGTGGAACAGTTAAATTAGTCGATGAATGTCATTATATAAATCGCATTGAACAAGAAAGTTTATCAAGAAAAGATTTACCAGATATTTGGAATCAACTATTAATTGTATATAATACTATTAAGGAATCTTATGATGATGAAAAATCTAAAAGTTTTTATTTAATAAGATTTATAAAAATAAGTCTTTTAAATAGTTATTGTAAAGAATTCAAAAATTTTAAGAAAATATTTTATCAAATAAGAAATAATGAGGAATTTTTAAAAATTAATTTTGAAGATATTAATAAACATTCAATTGATTGGATTATTTATGTTTTTATTAGATTAAATTTTAGATATATTAGTTATTTGATATTTAGATTAAAAAGGGGGAAATAATATTGAAAAAAATAGGAATATTAACGTTTCATAGAGCACATAATTATGGTGCTTCACTGCAATGCTTAGCGTTAAAGAAATTTATTGAAAAATATGATGAAAATTCAAAAGTGAAAATTATTAATTATGCTAATAAAAAAATTGATTATGATTATTCTTTATTTCGAATCGATTACACATCATTGTATACAATAATAAAGTCATTTTTATCATCAATTATATTTATGAATAAAAACTTACATAGAAGAAAAATATATGGTAAATACATTTCACAATATTTTGATTGTACAAAGATATGTAAAAATGTTAAAGATATAGAAAAAATAACTCAATCTTATAACTATATTATTGCTGGTAGTGATCAAATATGGAATAATGAATTGACTGGTGGAATTGATGAAATTTATTATTTGAATTTTAAAACTAAAGCAAAAAAAATTGCATATGCAGCAAGTTTAGGAAAAAATAAAATGAATGATAATAGAGAATTATACAAAAAATTATTGCAAAACTTTGATAGTATATCAGTGAGAGAGTCAGATGGATGTGATATTGTAGGTGGTATTTTAAATACGAATATTAAAAATGTTATTGATCCAACATTATTACTTCAATATGATGAATGGATGGAATATATAAAATCCGATAAACCAGTTGATGAGAAATATATTTTTGTGTATACACCAAATAATATAAATAATTTTAATGATATAGTTAACTATGCTTCCGAAAAGTTAAACTTAAATATTATAAATTTTAAAAAGAAAGATATTGGCTTGAAAAATGTAAAGAGAAATTTATTTTGTTCGGACCCAAATGACTTTTTAAATTACTTATATTATTCAGAAATTATAGTTGCTACTTCTTTTCATGCGGTAGTCTTTTCAATTATATTTAAAAAGAATTTTTGGGTATTATCACCCAAGGATAATAGTAGTAGGGTATCAACACTGTTAAGTAGATTAGGATTGGAAGATAGAACTATAGAATCATTGGAAGAATTTAAAGAAAAAGATATTAGGGAAAGAATTGATTATGAATGCGTAAATAACAAATTGAATTGTTTAAGAGAAGATTCGAAAAAATGGCTCCTTGAACAATTAGAAGTGGAGTAAGTGTTAAGTATGAATCGAGAAAAGAGTTTGTTTAAAAATACAATTATAATCACTATTGGAAAGATATGCACACAATTAATAACATTTTTATTATTACCTTTATACACAGGAATATTAACAACTGCAGAATATGGAACTGTTGATTTGCTAAACACGTTAGTATCATTATGTCTGCCAATTATTACTCTACAAATTGAACAAGCTGTTTTTAGAGAATTATTAGAAGTTAGAAATAAAGAACAAGAGATTAAAGATATTATATCTAGTGCAATATTTACTGTTATAGTACAAAGTATAATATTTTTGATACTTTTTGTAATAGTTGCACCCGCATTTAAAAATGTATATAAATATTTTTTGGCAACAAATGTTATTGCTTATATTTTTTCTTCCTTATTTTTACAAATTACGAGAGGACTTGGAAATAGTAAAAAATATGCTTTTGCTAGTTTTATAAGTGCTTTATGCACAATTTTATTTAATATTTTATTTATAGTTGGAATAAAACTTGGTGCTAAAGGAATGCTACTTGGAACAATGCTTGGACAAATGATTACTGTAATTTACCTATTTATTTCATTGAGATTATACAAATATATATCAATAAAAAATAATAAAAAGAAAATTACAAAAAAACTTCTTAAATATTCTATACCATTGATTCCTAATGCTATTTCGTGGTGGGTATTTAATGCTTCTGATAGATTAATTGTTACAGCAATACTTGGCGTTGAAAAAAATGGTATTTTGGCAGCTTCATTAAAATTTTCAACGGTTTATATAACTTTATATAATGTTTTTAATATAAGTTGGACAGAATCAATTTCTACGGCTATTGATGATGAAGATTTAAGTACGTATTTTAACAAAACTTTTAATGTTATAATTAAACTTTTTATTGCAATGGCAATTGGTATCATTGCTGTAATGCCAATTGTTTATCCGATAATGATAAATAAAAAATTTGATTCTGGATACGTATTGGTTCCAGTTTCAATATTAGGTTCATTTTTTAATGTTGTTGTTGGTTTAATAAGTGTTATATACATTGGTAAAAAGAATACAAAAGCGATAGCAAATACATCAGTTATCTCTGCTATTATAAATATAATAGTTCATTTATCTTTAATAAATTTCATAGGGTTATATGCAGCGGTTATTTCAACATTAACTTCATTTATAATAATGAGTGTATATAGAATTGTTGATATTAATAAAAAGTATTTTAAAATTACTATAGATAATAAAATTGTTTTAGAAACTTTAATTATTATGTCTTTAATACTTATTTTATACTATGTTAATAATAAATATTTAAACATAGTGTCTATCATTATTGCAATTATATATGGATATTTTTTAAATAAAAATTCAATCAACATAATAGTAAATATGTTAAAGAGAAAAATGAAGAAAAGTGAGGGATAATATGTCAAATTATTTTTTAAGTAATAATAAAAGTGATTGCAATGGGTGTGGCGTCTGTTTTTTGAAATGCCCACAAAAAGCAATTAAAATGCAAATAGATCAAGAAGGATTTTTATATCCGATAATTGATAAAGAAAAATGTATTGAATGTAAATTATGTGAAAAAATTTGCCCTAATAAAGAGTATAAAATTAATGATAAAGTTACTGCATATATAGCAATAAATAAAGATGAAGAACAATTAAAAAGTAGTGCTTCAGGAGGGTGTTTTTTACCGATTGCACAATATATTATATCTCAAAAAGGTGTTGTTTTCGGAGCTAGATATGATAATAACCTTAATGTAATTCATGATTATACTGAAGAAATGGACAAATTAAAAATGTTTCAGGGGTCAAAGTATGTAAGGAGTGATTTAAATAATGCGTATATCAAAGTAAAACAATTTTTGTTGGATGATAGATATGTATTATTTAGTGGGACGCCATGTCAATGTCAAGGACTTAGAACATACTTAGGAAAAAAATATGAAAAGTTATATACATGTGAAATTATTTGCCATGCAAACTCTTCACCTAGAGTATTTAATTTATATAAAAAGAATCTTGAAAAAAATAATAATAAAAGTATAGAAGATATTAGATTTAGAGATAAGTCCAATGGTTGGAAAAATCAAAAAACAATTATTAAGTTTAGTGATGGAACAATACAAGAGGATTTGAGTTTTTATTTGGGATTTGTAAATGAACTTTTTAATAGACCTTCTTGCCATAATTGTAACTTCTGTTCTTCAAATAGATTATCCGATTTCACAATTGGCGATGCATGGGGAATTAATGAAATTGATCCGTCTATTATTGATGATGATACAGGAATATCATTATTTTGTATAAATACTGAAAAAGGAATGAAGTTAAAAAATATAATTGAGGAAAAATTGAATTTAAGAAAAACAAATGTTGAAATTGCATTTAAACATAATCATTATCAAAATGTTAAGGAACATAAGAAAAGAAAAGAATTTTTAAAAAAAATAGATATTGGAGAAATTGACGAAAAAAATATTATAGATAATATAAAAATGTACACGAAAGTTAGTTTTATACAGAAATGCCTTAATAAAATAAAAGCAATTTATTTAAAAATAAAGAAATAGTATTTAACAAGAAATGTGTTTATAATACTCACATTTCTTTTTTTGCTTAAAATTAACAATTTTTAAGAAAATGTTTAAATATAATGAAATTTGTAGGAAAAAAGTATATAATACAACCCAAGTAGCAGCAATGTCATAATGGTGGCTAGTTGATATATGTATTATAAATATATTTAAAGAATAAAAAGAAATAAAATTTAATATTAAGAGTTACAAAGGACAAATAAATTCTTTTGTGATAGCTCTTATAAGACATTAGCTCTACATAAGGAGGATATTCGCCTTATGAGAGTTTTCAACTATGTTAAAATTTTATTTTGTTTTATTTATATTGAATATTCGTGGGATAAATACCCTCAAAAAATAAATAATTTTGATGTTAAAGTCAGTTGTAAAGACAAAAACGTTTTTACGACTGGCTTTTTTCTTTGTCGAAAAATGTCGGTTTTTAGGTGTAGAAGTCCACCTATTCCAATCAATTTAAAAAATTTAGATTGATTGGAGGAATAAATGTGAATAGACCTAAAAGAAAAGTAAAGATAATCCATATACATTATTAGTAATTAATAATAAATACTATGTTGAATTTAAAGATGTAAAAAATATATTAAATACTGTAGAAGTTACAGAAGGACAATTTGGAGCTTTTAATGAATTTGAACTAGAAGATAAATCTCAAATGAATAAAGATGAAAGGCATAAAGAAAAGTCAGAAGTGTATGAAGAAACATTATATAAAAGAGCCAATCTTATTTATGGTAGTGTTGAAGATGACTTTATAAAAAGATCTAGGTATGAAGATTTAATGAAAGCAATTAATGAATTGCCAAAAACTATAAAAAGAAGAATTAAAATGTTTTATTTTGAAGAATTAAAACTTCTCAAATAGCAACATTAGAGCATTGTTCAGATGGTTATATCTGGGAAATTCACATAGATAAGTGGACACAAAATAAAAAATCAAAATAAAAAATTTCAAAAAAACTATTGCACAATAAAATACTAAATGTTATAATTGAAATGTAAAAAATAAAATAAAACAAAAGAAAGGGAGAAAGAAAAAATGAAAAAAAGTTTATTAATATCAATATTAACAGCCGTAATAGTAATGGCATGTGCTACATTTGCAAATGCTGCAACAACAGCAACATTAGCAGACGAATTATATTCAAAAGGAAGTAAATATGGAATGACATCAGCTGATAAGGTAAAAATTGAAAGATACCTATCAGAAAATACAGTAACAGACGAACAAGCAAATGCAATTGTTGCAAAAGCTGATGAAGCAATTGCAGTAATGGAAGCAGCTGGAACAACAGATTATAGTAAATTAACAGATGCTCAAAAAGACAAATTAAAATCAATAGCAAATTCAGCAGCAGCTATAATAGATGTAAAACTTGTATTCAAGAAAAACACTGTCGAAATATATGATAATGCTGGAAAATTAATTGAAACAATAGGACAAAATAATGGAAAATTAGCATATACAGGAAACAATGTTAATGTTGTTTTAACAACTTCTGTAATAGCAATAATTGCCCTTGCTATCACTGTTGCAACAAAGAGAAATTCAAATGAAAAATAAATTAGTACAATCAGTAAAAGCAACTATTAGTAGCATAATAGTTGCTTTATTAATTACAGGGATGATGCTTTTAGGCATAAAACTATTTTTAGGGCGAGAAATAGATAATATTTTTACTTTAGCAAATAAAGTATCAATAGCAACAAACAATCAAGGTGAGCAAGCAGCACCGGTAATTGGTACTGACAATGAAAACGAAAAAGCGACAATAAAAAACTATCCAGAATATGGAACACAATATGCAACAATAGAAATAGACAAAATAGGAGTTAATTTGCCTGTATATTATGGGGACACATTAGATATCCTAAAAAAGGGAGTGGGACATTCAAGTGGAAGCTACTTCCCAGGAGAAGGTGGTTCAATAATTTATATGGGACATAATTCGAAAAAAATGTTTAGAAGATTTTCAGAATTACAAAAAGGAAACGAAATAAAAGTAACAACATCATATGGGGAATATGTATACAAAATTTATGATATGCAATTAATTAAAGAAACAGAAGTAGACAAATTGCCAATTCAAAGAGACAAAGAAATTTTGATGGTCTATACATGTTATCCATTTAACAATGTTGGATATGCAACTCAAAGATATGTTGTATATGCAGAATTAGAAAAATAAGCATAAGAGGAAAGGAAAATAAAAATGAAAGTATTAACAAATCTTCTAAAATTTATATTGATAATGATACTAACAATATGTATGACAGCAATAGGAATAATTACAATTGCTTTTTCAACAGTTTTGAATAAAGATTATGTTGAACAAAAATTAGAAGAAACAGATTTCTATTCAGGACTGTATAAATTAGTAGAATCAAATTTTGAAAATTATATATATCAATCTGGCTTAGATGAAGATGTTTTAAAAGATATATGTTCACAAGATAAAGTAAAGTCTGATATAAATATAATGTTGGCAAATATTTACGAAGGAACAAATAAAAAAATTGATACAACAGAAATTTCACAAAATTTAAATGCAAATATTGATAAGCTTAATATTAAAAACACACAAAATTCAAGTGCAATAAATGAATTTGTAAAACATATTTGTCAAGAATATACAGACACTTTGGTTCATAGCAAATATGAATCTGAAATAAATAGAATTTACAAAAAAGGCACAAATATACTAAATGAAATTTATAAAATATCTCTAGTGGTGCTAACAATAGATGGAATTGTTATATTAATAATAAACAAAAAGAAAATTTCAAAAGATTTTCAACATTGGGGAATTGCATTAATGGCAACATCTGCATTTGAAATTATATCTTGTCAAATTATATCATCAAAAGTAAATATAAAAGGAATTAAAATTTTCAATGATATATTTTCAAATAGTTTAGTAACAATAATTCAGGATGTATTAAATAAAATAAATTCATTAGCACTTGGAACATGTATAATTGCAATAATTTTACTTGGAATATATGTGTCAATAAAAGTTAATAAAAAAACAAAAGAATAACATTTATATACGGGAAGGAAAATAAAATGGAAGAACTAGATTTAAAAGAATTATTACAAATTTTTTGGGAAAAGAAATTGCAAATAATATTAATTATAGCTATTTTTGCAGTTGTTGGAATTATATATACTTTAACATTTGTAACACCTAAATATGCTGCAAAAACAAGTTTGTTGTTAGCAACAAATTCATCTTCTGTAAATACAGGTTCATCATCAATAACAACAACAGATATCACACTAAATTCTAAATTAGTTTCTACATATAGCAAACTTGTAAAAAGTGATAAAGTTATAAGAAATGTAATTTCGAATTTATCTTTAAATATGGATGAAAATGATTTGAAAAATAGCGTAAGTGTAACAGCAACAGAAGATACAGAATTTATTGAAATTTCAGTAAAAAATGAAGATCCAGTTTTAGCAACTAAAATTGCTAACGAAATGTCAAAAGTATTTATAGAAAATGTAAAAGAATTTTATAAAGTTGAAAATGTTCATGTTGTAGATGCAGCAGAAGTTCCACAATCACCATATAATGTAAATCATATAAAAGATGTTATTATATTCGCATTTGTGGGAGCTGTAATAGCAGTATCATATGTATTGGTTTCAAATATGTTGGATACAACAATAAAATCTGAGGATGACATTGAAAAGATTTTTAAACAAACAGTATTAGCAACAATGCCACTTTATGATGGGACAGATGGCAAAAAAAGGAGGAAAAATTAACAAATGAGAAGAGAATTAATAGCATATGAAGATCCTAAATCACATGTTTCTGAATTGTTCAGAACATTGAGAACTAATGTACAATTTATGAATTCAAATAGAAAACTTAAAACATTATTAATAACATCTACTTTACCAGGTGAAGGAAAATCTTGGATATCATCAAATCTAGCGATTACATTTGCTCAAGCAGACAAAAGAGTACTTCTAATAGATGCTGATATGAGAAAATGTTCTTTGCATAGAGTTTTTAGGGTTGCATCTTGTCCTGGACTTTCAAATTATTTAGCAGGCCTTAATGATAGCAATGACGAAACTGTTGATTTTGGAAAATTTATAAGAGAAACAGAAGTGCCAAATTTATATTTGCTACCATCTGGTAATGTACCTCCAAATCCATCAGAATTATTAGCTTCACCACAAATGATAACATTGCTTGATGAATTAAAAAGTGAATTTGATATAATTATCATTGATGGTACACCATCAAAATTAGTTACAGATGCTGTAATTTTATCTCGTTTAGTAGATTCTACAATTATTGTTACTGGTCACAATATGGTAAAAAAAGATGATTTATCAAAAACAATAAAAGATATTCAAAATGTTGGTGGTAGAATTGCAGGAGTTGTATATAATAAAAAGCCGGTTTCTGGCAAAAAGATGAGCGAAACTTATTATTACGCATCTGCACCAATGAAAGTGGATTCCAAAAAGAAACAACAAGAAATTGAATATGAACAAAGGAGACAAGCTCAACGAAGCAGAGCTAATGACATGATAAAAAGAGATAGAAATCCAAATGAACCTAAAGAAATCCAAAAGCAAGAAGAGCAACATTCAGAACCACAAGAACAACCAAGATTTAAAATTGATTCAAGCCAAGCACCAGAAGATAGAGCAACAGAAATGTTAAAACAGTTTAATGATTACTTGCAAAAAGAAAAAGAAAATATAGATAAGAGGAATATTTAATGATAGATTTTCATTCACATATATTGCCAAATATAGATGATGGTTCAAGGAACTTTGAAGAATCAGTAAAGTTAATAGAGGAAGCGTCAAAAGTTGGAATTACAGGTATTGTTTCTACATCACATTACTTACAAGGCTACTATGAGTGTGTTCAAGAAGATAGAATAGATTTGATTGAACAATTAAAAGAACAAGCCAAAAGTAAAATAAAATCTGATATACCTGAGTTATATCTAGGAAGTGAAATATATGCTACAGAAGAAATAATAGAACTTATAAAAAAACGAAAGGCATCAACTATAAATGGAACAAGATACGTACTATTCGAATTCCCTATGAACGCTAAGCCATTATTTGCCAAAGATACAGTATATAAAATGATTGAAAATGGCTATGTTCCAGTTGTTGCACACCCAGAAAGATATAGTTATGTAAAAGAAGATATTACATTTGTAAAAGAACTAAAAGATATGGGAGCACTTTTTCAATCAAATTATGGAAGTGCTATAGGAATGTATGGAATAGAAGCAAAGAGAACATTAAAAAAACTATTAAAAAATGATTGGATAAGCTTTTTGGGTTCAGATGTCCATAGAGCAGGACAAGTTTACCCGGAGATTCCTAGAATTATAAAAAAATTAGGTAAGTGGATTTCGTCAGAAAAACTTGAAGAATTAACAATTTTAAATGCACAAAAAGTTTTAAATAATGAATTTATATAGAATAAAAATTATGGGAGCAAAGTAGAAATAGCTTTGAAAATCCTATTATATAAAAGAAAAGGCAGGAGCACATCTCCTGCCTTTATGTATGCTAATATGCTTAAACAAAAAACATAAAAATCATATATAAAATCAAGAAAAATACTTCTGCCATTACTTATATTATATGCAACAAATGCATAAATATACATGAAATATAATAAATAATAAAATTAATTATTATACATACTTAAAATACGATTAGTAAATACTAGACCTAACTAGTAAAATTACTTATTAGCCATATTGTTTTCAACTTGTTGAATCATTTTTCTAACCATATTTCCACCTATTTTACCAGCATCTTTAGCTGATATATCACCATTATATCCATCTTTTAAAGTAACACCAACTTCTGAAGCTACTTCATATTTGAATTTATCTAAAGCGCTCATAGCTTCTGGAACTAATTTTTTGTTACTATTGTTTGTGTTTGACATGTTATTCACCTCCTGCTATATATAACATTATTATTGTTTAGAAAAAACTATTGCTTTTTCTAAACTTATGATGTACAATTTGAAAGAAAAATAAACAGGAAATTTTTGCTTTTTTTTTACGCATTCTATCCTGCTTTTTTTCTGTAAATTGCACGGAAAAAAAGCGATTTCGGGTGTATGCACGAAAAAAAAGCGATCTCACGTGTGCAGTTTTGCACGGAAAAAAAGCGATCTCACGTGTGCAAGAAAGGAAAAAAAGAAAAATGAATAAATTAGTAGCAATTGATTTAGATGGTACAATGCTAAATCAATATGGAGTGGTAACACAGAAAACAAAGGAAGCAATAGAAAGAGCACAACTAAAAGGGATAGAAGTAATTATTGCATCAGGAAGGCCAATTGATTCGATAAAAACAATTGCAAAAGAAATAAATAGCAATAAATATTTTATTTCAGGAAATGGAGCTATTGTATATGATATAGCAAATGATCAAATAATATACGAAAATACTTTAAAAAAGCAAAAAACTTTAGATATTATAAAAATTTGCGAAGAAAATAGCATTTATTATAATATTTATACAGAAAAGGAAATTTTGGCTAAAAGTTTACAAGCCAATGTGTTATATTACAATAAAGAAAATTTAAATAAGGAAGAGAAAGATAAAACTCATATTAATATAGTAAGTGATATTTATCATTATATACAAGAAAGAGATGAAAAAGTATTAAAAATAACAGTATGTGATAGTAGTAAATCTATATTTAATTCTATAATGAGGAAATTAAAAGAAATAAATGATATTGAAGTACTAGAAGTGTCACATATGTCTAGAAAGATGATAAAACAAGGAACAGAAGATGTTCCGATAGAATATTTTTATACGGAAATTTCTGCAAAAAATGTCGATAAATGGAATGCACTACAAGTATTAAAAAATAAGATGCAAATAGCTGAAGAACAGATTGTTACAATTGGTGATAATTTGAATGATAAAATGATGATTGAAAAAGCAAAACTAGGAATTGCTATGGGGCAAAGTACACCATATGTAAAAGAAATTGCAGATAAAATAACATATTCAAATATAGAAGATGGTGTTGCATATGCGCTAGATAATTTAATTTAATTTTGCACGGAAAAAAAGCGAGCTCGCGTGTGCAATTTTGCACGGAAAAAAAGCGATCTCACGTGTGCATTGCACGGAAAAAAAGCGATCTCACGTGTGCAATATTACAAAAATATTACAAAAATATTAAGTTTATATTACAAAATTCACATATTGTTGATTTTAATAAAAAAAAGAGGTAAAATTAATAAAGATAGCATATAAAGCATATAAATGCGGAAAATAAGGAGGAAATAAAAAATGGCATCAAATCCAATGCAAAGAAAAGCAAGAAATTCATTCCTATTAGGAGTGATAATAACATTATTAATAGCGGGGGTAATAGTAGCATTATTATTCGTGCAACTTAAACAAAAGACAGAACAATTAAAAGCAGAAGCTGACTCAAAAAGAAATGTATATGTTTTAAGTCAAGACGTAAAATCTGGTCAAGTAATAACACAAGACATGTTTGTTACGAAACAAATTAGTCAAGACGCAATACCAAGCAATGCGACTGCAACATCTTCAGTTATAGACACATGGTATTTACAAACAAAAGACGGAAAAACATTTAGCACAGACTACTATAACAATATAACAAACACATCATTTAGTAAAAGCCAACAAGGTTTATACATAAATGAACCTGATTCTATTATAGAGGTTGTAGAAATAAATGGCAAAAAATACAAATGCACAGATAAATACAATGGAGACGTGAATTCATTAACAGAAGTATCATCTAGAGATAATGTACTACAAGATGATGATGGTGCATATATAGTAGATGCTTCAAATACTAATGATATAATTACAAGAGTATACCAAGAAACAGCAACTGGTTCATATTATGTGTATAAATTAGATACAGATTCAATGACAACTTCAACACAAAGAACTAGAGTTAAAACATATTTATCTTTGCAAAATGTACCAGTAGTTGCAAAAGTAACAATGAATAAAAATACAGTTGCAACACCAAATCTTGTTGTACAATCTGATGAAGTTGTAACAGATGATACAAGACAACAAGAATATAATATGATAGTATTACCAGTTGACTTGATGACAAATGATTATGTTGATGTAAGATTAATGACACCAGGTGGACAAGACTTCATAGTAGTATCAAAAGCACAAGCCAATATTCCAGTAAATTCTGATGGTTCATATGTGGCAGACACAGTAAGATTGAATTTAAGAGAAGATGAAATATTATCAATGTCAAGTGCAATTGTAGAGGCATATGGTTTGTTAGGCTCAAGATTATATGCAACCAAATATGTCGAAGCAGGAATGCAAGCAGCATCATTACCAACATATACACCAAATGCAGCAGTAACAGCACTAATTCAATCAAATCCTAACATTGTAACTCAAGCAAGCGCAGAATTAGCTGCAAGATATTCAGACTCTGCTAAGAAGAGTAGAAATGATTATTTACAATCATTAATAAATTCAACAGAAGATTACAATTCAAATATATCTGATAAATCAGAAGAAAAAATAACAAATGAAATAACATCAAGACAAAAATATTTAGAATCTTTAGCTAGCGGAACTACAGGAACTGATGCAACAACATCTTCAAATTAAAACTTTTAGCAAGAGAATCCTCTTGCTAAAAGAACTTTAAATAAGTTGTAAAACATGCAGTATTGCAAGAAAGGAAGATAAAACATATGAAAAAAATAGGGTTTATAGGAGCCTATGATAAGATAGATGTAATATTAAGTGTAGCCAAAGTATTAGCAATGACAAACAAAAAAGTCCTAGTAATAGACGACACAATAACACAAAAATGTAAATATGTTGTACCAGTTATAAACCCAACTAAGTCATATGTAACAACTTATGAGAATATAGATGTGGCAGTTGGACTAGACAGCTTTGAAAAACTAAGACAATATATGGGACTAGAGGAAAATGAACATTTAGAATATGATTATGTGATAGTAGATACAGATAGTTTTGAAGGTGTTACAAGATTTGCATTACAATCTTCTGAAAAAATATACTATGTAACATCATTTGATATGTATTCATTAAAAAAAGGAGTCGAAATAATAAGCCAACTAGGAGTGCCTACTAGAATGACAAGAATATTTTATACAAGATATATGCTTAAAGAAGAAGAAGAATATTTCAACTTTTTAGTGCTTGGATCAAAAGCAATATGGAATGAAGAAAAAATATATTTTATATTAGAAAACGGTGATTGGTCTGAAATAATGGAAAATCAGCGTTTGAATGAAATAAAACTTAGAAATTTGAGTAATGAATATAGAAACAATATTGAATTTTTAGCAAAAGATATAGACGAAGAAATAGATAAAAGAGAAATTAGGAACATAATTAAAAGTCTTTAATATTTAGAAGGAGAAGAAAATGCCAATTGTAACATTTTGGAATGATGAGAGAGACCAAACAGGAAAAACCCTTACTGCAGTTGCAGTTGCAACTCGAATGGCTATAGAACGCAATTATAAAATTCTATTAATATCAACAAGCTTTCAAGATCCAACAATAAAAAATTGTTTTTGGGGAGATGAAACACAAAAAACATTAAAATTATTTGGAATTAAGTCAAATAATATAGCTGTTGAAAATGGAATTGAAGGTCTTATAAAATTAATAGCAGCTAACAAATTAACACCAAATGTAATAACAGATTACACTAAAGTAATTTTTAAAGAAAGACTAGAAATCATAAATGGTTTTCTAGGTGCGAAAGAAGTTACTCGAGAAACCAATCTAAAAGAATACGAAAAAATTCAAAAATATTATATAGATTTAATAAAAGTTGCAAATCAGTATTATGACATGGTTCTGGTCGATTTAGATAAATTAATACCAGAGAACTTAAGAGATGAAATTCTTAGCATATCTAACTTGAATGTTTATGTATTATCACAAAAAAAGTCAAGTCTAGACAGATATCTAATTCAAAGACAAAAAAATGCAAATATAGGAAATCCTAAAACATTACCTGTTATAGGAAAATATATAGCTAACACAAAATACAATTCAAGAAATGTTATGAAATATATGCAAGAGAGAAAAGAGCTTAATGTAGTACCATTCAATATATTGTACTTTGAAGCAGCAGAAGATGCAACAGTGCCGGACTTATTCTTAAGGCTAAGAAGTATAAAAGACACATCAGATGAAAATTATATTTTTATGCAAGATGTGCTAGAACTTATGGAGAAAATTATAAAAAAATTGCAAGAATTGCAAATGAAAATGAGGTGAAAAAATGACACTAACTAATATAATATTAACACTAGTTGTTATAATACTTGCCGGTGGAGGCATAGCATATTTTGTAAAAAGAAATAAAAATGCAGAAGTGGAAGAAGAAGTACAAAAAGACGAAAAAACATATACTTTAGATGAGATGAGAGACTATATTAAGAAAAGACTTGACGAAATTACAAAAGTAAACTTATATGATATTGGTTTGTCAGAAGAAGAATTAAAACGTAGAAAAAATAAAAAGTACGCTTTAAAAAAGGCCTTAAAAGGTTGTACATATGGAGATGTAAATGATAAAAGATATGTAAAAGAACTTATATTTGACCTTTTATCAAAAGAATATGGTGTAAATGAAGCAAACATTTCAAGTGCAATTCCATTTGATATGCCATCATTGCTTACACCACAAGACAAATTTGATATTTTAATATATGTTTATAAAAAAGAATTTGGATATGAAGCATTAACACAATTAATCAAGAGATATAATCTTGCTACACTAAAATATTTGCAAGGTGAAACAAAACCTTGTTATGTAATAACAGATGACGAGATAAGTGAAATATTTGAAAAAGAAAATATCACATTGTCATTCTATGACAAATTAGAAATTGTTGTTCAAAGAATATATCAACACTATAAAGGATATAGCTCAATAGATGAGATAAGAGATATGAACATAGATGGTGTATCTGGTGGTGTATCTGGTTTGCCAGAAAGTTTCTTAAGCCAAGTTGCACAAACAGATGGAGATTATTTAGACCAAGTTGCTGAACATAAAGTTCCAAGAGCTTGTGACAGTATATGGATATTCTTCCAAGGTAAATCAATACGTTTAGCATTCTTATCATTTGGCACAGAATCAGAATTAAAAAGGGTATGTCAAAATATTTATAAATACAATAACCCAGGACAGTTATCAGACACAAATGGTTATAAAATCAATGAAATGAAAGATGGTTCACGTGTTGTTGTAGTAAGACCATCAATGTCAGAGACATGGGCATTCTTTGTAAGAAAGTTTGACGTAAAAAGAGCAACAGTCGAGCAATGGACAGGAGAGATGCCAGGTAGTGACAAAGTAATAGATTTATTAAAATTCCTTGTAAAAGGAGCAAGAATTACATCAATCACTGGTGAGCAAGGTTGTGGTAAAACAACACTACTTATGGGTATGATTGAAAATATATATGAAACAATGAACTTACGTATTACAGAAACTGCTTTCGAGTTGCACTTAAGAAAAGTTTATCCAACAAGAAACATTTTGTCAATGCGTGAAACAGACACAATATCTGGACAAGAATGTTTGGACGTACAGAAAAAAACCGATGGTTCTGTAAACATCATAGGTGAGGTTGCAACAGACCCCGTAGCATCTTGGATGATTCAATCTGCACAGGTTGCATCTAAATTTACATTATTTACTCACCATGCTAAAACATTCCCAGACTTAGTAACAGCTCTACGTAACTCTATGTTAAGAGCTGGTGTATTCAAAAATGAAAAAACAGCAGAAGAACAAGTTGTACAAGTATTAAACTTTGATATACATCTACAAAAAGACTTTAGAGGAAGAAGATATATAGAAAGAGTAACAGAATGTATTCCAATAGTTGATAAAAAAACATATGATTATGATTATAATTCAGAAAAAACTATGAATGGAAAAGTTCAAAAATTCTTTGAAAATGCAACAACATATTTTTCAAAAGTTACAGAACAAAACTTATACAGATATCAAAATGTATTAGAATATGTTGATGGTGAATATCAAATTACAAATAAAATTACGGACAAAAATTTAGCTGAGATGAGAGCTAATATGGATGAATCAGATTTAGGAGAATTTGATGCCTTTGTTGAAAAATACTGGGGAGATCAAATCAAAAAAGAAAGAAAAGTAAGTGCAAAAGCAGAAAAATAATAAAAAACATAGGAGGTGTTCTTAGAACATGAGTACACAGATGCTAAAATATATAATAATAGGAATAGTTGTATTATTTATTGGCGTCATTATAGCATATATTATCCTAAAGAAAATGATGGGTAAATCTGAATATGCAAAAATGAAGAAATTACAAGAAGGTACAAAAGCTGATGGATTTTCAACAGATATTATGTACCAAAAAATATACATAAGACTTATTAGGACACCTTTTCTAAAAAGATATTTATTTAAATTAAGAAGAAGACTTGAAATAGTTAATATTGATGATGAATATACAACCAGAAAAGAAGCTGCCCAAATATTAACAAAAGCAATTTTAATATTTTTGTTGATAGCAGGGATTACGATACTTATTACTCATAATAACTGGTTGCTAATGTCAATATTATTAATCTTTGAACTATTTATTGTAGATACAATAGTTCAAGGAATGGTAGATAAAATCGATAACAATCTACTTAAAGAACAAATAGATTTCTTTGCGGAAATAAGACATGCATACCATGAATATAACATGGTAGAAGAAGCAATATATCAAGTATCATTAGATGATGAAAAAAATGTATCAAAACAGGGTGAAAAAATATATGAAATATTATGTTCAAATGACCCAGAGACAGAACTAGAAAAATATTATGATGTAGCCCCAAATGACTATTTAAAAGAATTTGCGGGTATATCATATTTAACACAAGAATTTGGTGATAGAAAAGGAGACGATGGTTCTTCTTTATATCTAAAAAATGTTGACAACATTACACAAGAAATGCAGTTGGAAATATTAAAAAGAGACAAATTAAATTATGTATTTCAAAGTTTGGCATTTATTTCAATTGCACCAGTACTATTGCTTGAACCTTTAAAAGCATGGGCAGTTTCAAATTTTAATTTTACAACAAGCTTTTATAATGGAAAAATTGGTTTGGTTGCACAAATACTAATAGTACTTTTAACAGTAGTATCATACATAATTACAAGAAAATTAAAAGATAATGGTGGAGTTCAAGTTGCAATATCACAAAATGACCATCCTTGGCAAGAAAAAGTATACAAAGTTCCAATTTTAAAACAAGCAATAAATTGCTTTATACCTAAAGCAGGTACTAAAGATTATAGAAAAATGCAAGACTTAATGAAAGAATCAGCATCAAAAGCCAAAATGGAATGGATATATGTAAATAGACTTGTATTAACAATTGTGACATTTATATGTTCAATTATATTTTTCATAATATTACATAAAGTTGCGATAAACTATGTATATACTAATCCTACTACAAGACAAGAAGTTCTAGGTTCTTTATCAGAAAAGAATCAGAAGGCAGCAGAAGAACTTACAAAACAAGATAATTACTTCTTAGATAAGTTAAAAGGAAACTTAAAAATAACTCAGGCACAAGTAGAAAACGCAATGGTAAATTCAGTATATTATGAAGCAGATGACGAGAATTTAGAAGATGATGCTGCAAGAATTATGGACAAATTAAAAGTTGTAAATTCAGAACAAATGCAGTGGTTTGAAATATTACTAGCTTGTGGTTTTTCACTAATAGCTTATATGGCACCTGTTTGGATGATGTATTTCCAAAAATTTATGAGAAAACTCGAAATGGAAAACGAAGTAATGCAGTTCCAAACAATAATATTAATGCTAATGAAGATTGAAAGAATAAGTGTAGAAATGATTTTGGAATGGCTAGAGCGTTATGCTAATATTTTCAAAGAGCCTATTGCAAAATGTGTAAACAACTATGAGGCTGGGGCTTGGGAGGCATTAGAAGAACTTAAAAATTCTGTAACAAACCAAGATATGATAAGAATTGTAGAAAGTTTGCAAGCAGCAGTAGAAAAAATTCCAATAAAAGAAGCTTTTGATGAATTAGATGCAGATAGAGATTACCACCAAGAAAAGAGAAAAGATACAAATAACCAATTAGTATCAAGAAAAGGTTTAATAGGTAAAGGTGTTGGTTTTGCACCAATGATTTGCTTATTTGTTGGATATTTAATTATACCATTAGTAGTAATAGGTTTAACAAGCATGACAAGCACATTCAATCAATTAAATGCTTAATATGGAGGTTTAAATGGAAAATGTAACAAAAGCATTACTTATTGCAGCAGGAATATTATTTGCAGTATTGATACTATCCCTATTGGCAATGTTTGGTGGACAATTATCTGGTTATTATGCAGAACAGCATAATTCAAAAATTATAGAACAAGATGCAAAATTTAATGCACAATTTGAAAATTATAATGGACAAACAATAAGAGGAAATGAAATAATTTCTATTATGAATAAAGTTGTAAATTATAATACTTCAATAGCAGATATGGAAAAGTATGATAAAGTAATATTATCTATTGATCTAAAAGGGTATCAGAATAGAGCTAATGACAACTTTAAATATAGTGATTCTGATACCAGCATCTTTCAAGGAAAAATGTCAGCCAATATTTTAAAAAATACTGCTACGAGTGATGTAAATATTCGAGATGTAGCAAATATTTCAGCAGACCTAATTAATGAGTTAGCTAGTGCTGGAATATCAAATATATCTGATGCTCAATTACAAGCATTGTCTGCAGATATTCAAAATATTGCAATTGATTCAAATGCAGCACAAAGCTTACAGATAACTAGAAATCAAAAATTGCAAAATATTTTAGGCAAAAATAAAGCAAATAGTTTAAATGTTTCACAGATGAATACATTGGTAAATGTAACAAAAAAATATTATCAATATACACAATTTAAAAGGGCAATGTTTAAATGTACAGGAGTACAACATAACACTTCCCAAAATGGAAGAGTTATTGGAATGACATTTGTAATTGTAGAAGAAAATGGAAAGGCAAAATTTGATTAAACGAAAGGAAAACATATATGGAAAATGCAGTTAAAGCGTTATATATAGCTGCTGGGGTATTGATGGCAGTAATGGTTTTATCACTAGCCGCTGTTTTATATTCAAGTTTACAAAGCTATGTAGAAGATACAAATAAACAAATACAATATACACAAGTTGATAGTTTTAACACAGAGTATCTTAACTATGTAAATTCTAATGATGGAAAAGTGCTAACAATTCAAGACGTTATTTCTGCAGCTAGTAGTGCATACGAAAATAATTACAACAAAAATCCTGATACAAGTCAGTGGAAAGCAGGACCTAGTACTTTATATGTTCAAGTTCTTTTAAATGGAAGACGTATTGACCAAACAATTAATGAAAACATGGTAAGCTTACTTGAAAGAAATAAAGATACAAAGTTTTCTTGTAAAGCAAGTGATGTTTTAATAGGAGATTCTACTGGTCAAGTTTACAGCATAAATTTTACAGAAATACATTAAAAAAAATGTTGCAAAATAAAAAATCAAATGATATAATGAGGTTAAATGATGAAAAAAATATTTATATTTTTAGCTCTTGTAGTTATTATTGTAGCGCTAGTTGGATACAAATTTATTTCTTATAAAAATGAGCAAAATCAGATTCAAAAAGAAAATCTTGAATTTGATAAATACAAAGACCAAGATGTAAATGGTATTGATGTGGCTTCATTAATAAATAAGGCAATAGATAGAAATACAAAAAACAAAGTTGAAAAAGATGATCAAGGAAATTTCATAGCAAATGACAATACTTCTATCGAAATAGAAGTATATATGACAGATAATGAAACAACATATAAAATGGAATCATTTTATAATGCTGGTACAGAACAATTTGTTCAATACTATGCGAATATCAACTTTAAGTGTTCAAAAGTAGAATACCATAAAAATGGTAAAATAAAATATATGCTTTTCGAACAAGAGAAAAATAGTTAATAAAGTTCGGCATGCAATACATATTGTCGAGATTAAAATAAACAAAAGTTAACAAAAAGGGGGGAAAAACTATGGAGAACGCAACAAAAGCATTGTTAATTGCTGCAGCAGTTTTAATAGCTATCTTAATTATATCTTTAGGATTAGTTGTTTACAATTCATCTGCTGAAACAGTTAACCAAGCTAACTTATCACAACAAGAAGTTCAAGCTGCAAATGAAAAATTTGCTAGATATAATGGAACTAATAAAAGAGGTTCAGAAGTTAATGCAATGCTAAATACAGTATTAAATGCAAATGTAGATGCTGCTGCTGCTGGTGAGACTGGTAGACAAGTAGCTGTTTCAGGAGCTGTTACTTTAGCAGGAAATGCAACAAGTATCACAAGCCAAGCTGATACAAGTGCATTATACACAATACAAGTAAATTATGATGGTCCAGGTGGACTTGTAAAAACAATTAAAGTTACTAAAACAAGTAACTAATAAATGAGAAAGGAGATATACTTATGGAAAACGCGGTAGAAGCTTTAAAAATTGCAGGAGCAGTATTAATGTTCATATTGGCGCTATCCTTAAGTATATCTTGTTTGTCTAGCGCAAATTCTTCTGCATTAAATATAGCAAGTATGTATTCTAGAGAAAGAGAATATCGATATGTAAAACCTGCAAGTGATTTTACAAGAACAGTTGGTATAGAATCAATAATACCAGCAATGTATCAAGCATATGAAGAAAATACGGAAATTTATTTTAAAGACAAAAATGGAAATCCATTACCATTGTATTATAAAACTAATCAATATGGAAAAAGAGTAGATTCAGAAGGAAATACTGTTGATAATAGTTCAACAAGAGCTGTAACCATAAACTATATAAATCTTGAAAAAGAACAAATAGGTAATGACAAAGGTAAATCAGCAAAACAAGTCGCTGCTGATCATTTAAGTATGATTTTAGCAGGAAAAAATAACTGGAAAAGACAATATTCAGGAGATACTCAAATGCTAGATATGCTAAGTGATACAAAATATGGAAATCAACTTATGGAATCTGTTTATCCAAATGGGCTTTATGACTATTTAAAAGATAAGACTTTTGTTGAAAACTTAGGTGAATATTACCAAGGAAGTGATTCAACAAAAATAAAGAAAAGAGTAATAACATATCAAATGAAATAAAGGAGTAACAATATGGAAGATACAGCAATGGACGTAGTAGGAATACTAATCGGTTCAATATTAATGTTTATAGTTCCATTATTTTTACTAGCAGATAGAGCAGATGATGTTTCACAATTAGTAGCACAAACTGCTACTTCAGAATTTGTAAATGAAGTGATAAAATCAGGTCAAATAGCATCAGATACTTATCAAGAATTTACATCAACATTGTTTTCAGCTGGTAATACTTATGATGTAGATATTGAAGTCAAAATATTAGATGCAACTCCATCAAAAATGATAACTGATAATGCTCCTCAAAAGATAGGAAATAACACATATTATTCATTATATACAAGCCAAGTTGAAGAAAAAATTCGAAACTCAGCTAAAAGTTCTAATAATAATAGGGTTGGAAAAATCATATTAAAGCAAGGAGACCAAATAACAGTTACAGTAAGAAATAATAGTAGAACATTATCACAAGCTTTAAGAAATATATATTATAATATAGCAGGAGATGACTCAAGTATCATATCAGCCGCATCATCAGGAACTGTATCAATAAATGGAGCAACAGGAACAACATAAAACGACTATTTTAAATTTTGAAAAATTTTGAAAAATTTTGAAAATAGTCGTTTTTTGTGCTTTTTTATAACACCATAACTTACAAAAAAGAATTTGAATAAAAAAGAAATTAGTACTAATAATAAATTTAAAGGAGTGAAAATAAAATGAAAACACTCAAAAAAATATTTATTTTATTTGTATTAATTTTTTTATATATGTTTGTACTTACAAGAGGCTATTATCCTGAAACGATTGCAGTAAAAGGTGAAGAAATAAAAATATCAGACATTCAGGTTATACCAGTAGGAGAAATTATAGGAATAAAGCTATATACAAGTGGAGTTTTAGTTGTTGGGACTTCTGAAATAGAAGGAATAGATGGTCAAAAGTACAAACCGTATGAAAATACAGGCATTCAAGAAGGAGATTCTATAATCTCAGTAAATGATATTATAGTAAATAATACAGAAGAATTAATAGATGCAATAAATTTATATGAAGGTGAATCTGTAAATATTAAATATCAAAGAGAAAATGACGAAAAGAATTGTACAATAAAACCAGTTAAAGATAAACAAGGAAAATACAAAATTGGCTTATGGGTAAGAGACAGTGCAGCAGGTGTAGGAACATTAACATTTTACTGCGAACAATTAAAAACATTTGCAGCATTAGGACATGCAATAACAGATATAGACACAGGCGAAATTTTACAAACATCATCAGGAGAAATAGATAATGTTAGCATTGTATCTGTTATCAAAGGAAAAGAAGAAGAACCAGGAAAAATTCAAGGGGCAATAAATCAAAATAGTGTAATAGGAAATATATACAAGAATACAGCCTATGGCGTGTATGGAGTTATAAAAAATCCAGATAATATAAACATTGATTATAACAAAAAAATATATGTTGCTCCAAGGCAAGAAATAAATTTAGGAGATGCAACAATATTATCAAACATTGATGGAAAACTTAAAGAATATAGTGTAGAAATACAAAGAATATATTTGAATAATAATTATGACAATAAAAGTATGGTTATAAAAATTAAAGATGAAAATCTAATAAATAAAACAGGAGGAATAGTCCAAGGAATGAGTGGTTCACCAATTATTCAAAACGGCAAATTTATTGGCGCTATAACCCATGTATTTGTAAAAGATCCAACACTTGGCTATGCTGTTTTTGCAGATAGAATGATAAGCGAATTGCACACTTGAGATCGCTTTTTTTCGGTGCAAAATTGCACGGATTATTCCGCTTTTTTTCCGTGCAATTTTTTTCGATTTTTGTTGACAAAAAAATTAAGTTTATATATAATTAAAATAGTAGTATACAGGGGGATAAGAAAATGAGAAAAACAAAAGGAAAAAAAGTATTTTTTATAGCAATAGCTATTATCATCTTAGTTAGTTTTTCACTAGTAATTTATGGCGCAAACAATATTGTTAACCCTACTAGCATTACTTTCAAAGATTCTAATTTATATGATTCTATGAAAAAACAATTGAGTGCCAAAAAACTAAATTATAATGCAAATGATGTAGAAAAAACTATTGAAATTTCAAAAAATGACATTTCGAAAATTACAGAATTAGATTTATCATCATCAGCAATTGCAGATTTATCAGGATTAGAGAACTTTCAGGATATATCAACATTGAATTTATCTAAAAATTCGGTAACATCTGCAGATTCTTTAGATCAATTAAGCAAAATCACTTCATTAAATGTAGCAGAAAATCAAATAAATACTAATTTATTATCTGCGATATCTAATTTGTCAAGTTTGACTCAATTAGATATGACAAATACAAAAATGAATTCAGACCAATTAGAATATTTAAAGACTCTTACAAATTTAAAAACACTTATATTAGCAGGTAATAATATTAGTGCAATAGAAAAGATTAGTAATTTAAATGGAATTACTAAATTAGACATTTCTGTTAATACAAGTTTTACAGATTTTTTACAACTAGTTTCTTTTACAAATCTTACTGAATTAAATGTTTCAGGGACAGGAATTACAACCTTTTCAGGATCAGAAGAAGGAACAGGAATTGGAAGATTATCAAAATTAGAAAAATTATATGCCTCAGACAATAAAGGAATTGTAAGTTCTAGTGGAATAGATGCAATATTTGAAACACATTCAGAATATACAGATAATGGATATGAGAATATACCATATTTAAGTAATTTGAAATTTTTGAATTTAAGCAGTATAGGAACATTAGGAAATAGACCCAATATAAGCTTTTATTCTTTTAAAGAATTAAAATCTCTAAAAGAATTGCACTTAGCATCAAATGAAATAAATAGTATATATGGAGTAGCTGATTTAACGGGATTAGATGTACTTGATTTAAAAGATAATAATATTTCTGATATAGAATATTTAGTTAATAAAAACGGAAACGAAATTGATGTGGAAAATTCATTAAGAGCAGGAAAAATCGACTTGAATGGAAATAAAATTGTAGATATTAGTGTATTTAGTGAATATCCTGGAGATTTATATTGGTTAGATTTATCAAATAATTCAATTTATGACATAGAACCATTAAGTAAATACGGATTTTCTAGTAGCAATGATAATGGAAAAGAATTATTTCTAGAAAATGAAAATATTACATTTGGTTTATATGATAAAAGCATAGATGTTGATCATTATATCATAATGCCAACAATATTTAGATATAGTATGGATTCAAGTAAATTTGCATATTTTTCAGGTACAGAGTTTGAATATTCTGATGGAGTTAGAAAAAATACAGATTATACTGAACCAGAGGAATATAATGTAATCGTTAATCATGAAAAAACTAGGGAAGATGATTTGACTGTAACAATAAGAGGCGGAATTACAGATGGTAGTACATTGCATTTTAAAATAGGAGAATATGGGGACACTAATTGTTATATTGAATCTGTATACTTTAAAGATTCACAATTGTATTCGAAAATAGAAGGAGTAGTGACAGCGAAGGTAGCAGAACGAAACTTAAAATATCACATAACTGTTCCATTGATAATCAATGTTGATAGGGATGCAATTTCTTCAATCGATGAATTAAATTTACAACATACAGATTCTTCAAGTGATACAAAGATAAAAGATTTAACAGGATTGGAGAACTTTGGAAACTTGCAAACATTATATTTGCAAAATAATGATGTAAGCACAATTGAACAATTTTATGCATGTGAAAGTTTAAGGATATTAAATTTAGCTAGTAACTCTAATATTAATAATAACAATAAATCAATTGTAAATTTAAGAAATTTAGAAACATTAAATTTATCTAATACAGGCTTAACTAATATTGATTTCTTAAATGAATTATATGAAACAGGATATTGTGAATTGGTTGTTTTAGATATATCAGATAATCCAAAATTAAATAATATAGAAGGTATTGAAAAAATAACAACATTACAAAGTCTAGGATTATCAAATACTAATTTGGATGATAATAAGACATCTAAATTAAATGTATTAACCAATTTAACAACATTAAACATAAACGGAAATCAAATTAAAAATATAGAT
>ERZ1673700.647-NODE-647-length-42758-cov-11.715711_pt1 | contig 42758 bp, 44 predicted proteins | sample MGYA00580230_ERZ1673700 | MGnify/ENA primary metagenome ERZ1673700 (study PRJEB41218, sample SAMN15661782) | gut metagenome | host: Homo sapiens | place: Canada: London | collected 2015-08-20/2019-03-30 | study: EMG produced TPA metagenomics assembly of...
AAAGTTGTATTGTTTGTATAATGTAATTTAATAATTTTTTTGATATACTATTAATATAAATAAATTGTTTTTTTATTAAATTCATTATATAATACTTTTATAAATTAAATTTTAGCAAGGAAATAAAATGAAAAATTATATTATGTTTTTTATACTTGTTTTGGTTATGGTATTTTCAAATTATGAAATATCATATTCGCAATATACGGGAAATTTCTATTTTTTAGATGGGACCGAAGGAAACGAAAAAGCCATTATGTATTTGCATATAACTGACTATAGTGCTTATGGCTATTATTATACGGAGAGCAAAAGTATAGAATTTTTCCAATATAGCGAAGGTTTTGATGGTAAGAATTTAAATTTGGAATATAGCTATTATGATTATAGTATAAAGAAAAGAATAGAAGGGACTATTAAAGGAACTTTGTCAGGCAATATAGTTTTTATAGGAGAGCATAATTCTAAAAGTGTTAATTTATCTTTAGCAAATATGCCCGTAAATTCTGCACGTTTAGAAGAAAACTACGATGAAAACTATTATTCAAATTATGCTGATTCAAATTATGGTGATATAAAATTTATATTTAATATAAAAACTTTAAATAAGCTTGATGATGATTATCATTATGGTTATATTCATGAAATTGCTTATCTTGATAAAAATATAATAATTTTTTCTGCTGATAAGTTTGCAGATTTGGATGTATATCTTGCATATTCTATAAATACTGGTAAAAAAATAAATCTTTTAGACTATGTTTCAAATAGTCTTATTCAAGAATATAAACTAGAATATGTTGAGGATGGTAGATTTTACCGTATTACTGATAATAAATTGTTTTTTATGAATTTAGTGAAAGAAAATTTATGGAATTTACATTAATTCAAAAAATACAAATTATAATAAAAAGAGTTAAAGTAGATAATTATGGGCTTTAGATTTCGTAAAAGTATAAATTTAGGTAAAGGTTTTCGTATAAATTTGAGTAAATCTGGTATTGGTTATAGTGTAGGCGGTAAAGGATTTAGATTAACTAAAAAAGCAAATGGCGGTTATAGAGAAACTTATTCTCTTCATGGAACAGGTTTATCTTGGATTAAAGAACATGGAAAATCCAAAAAGAATAATCAATCTATGCCAGAAGATGATAATCTCGAAGATAATAGCGTTAATGAAAATGAAATTGATAAACAATATTTATATTCAATAGAAAATAATATATCTACTTCAGTTGATATAACATATGAAGCATTTTTACAAGCTATTAGAAACTTTATTAAATTAAATCATCTATTTTCTTTTATAGTTATATTACTCTTTATAGTTTTTATAATATCGTTAAATAATACTACCATAGATACAGTTAAATATAGCATATTTTCATTATTTTATATTTCTATAATGATTAAAATTATATATAGAATAGCAGGGCGTGTAAAAGCATAATATGATTTTGACAAAATAAGCAAAAAACATGCTAAAGCATTAAGTGAAGCTATTGACTGCATAAAAAGTTGCGTTTCAGTATGGCAAATGAATGATATATTTTCTAATCAAATAAAACGAACAAGTGCAGGCGCTGACCAATAAATTAGTAGAACAAAAATAGAAATCATTGATAAAAAACCATATTTTTTGAATACAAATGCAACTTGTTATTTTGTAAAATTAAAGAAAGAAAAACTTTTTATATTGCCAGATATTATAATAATTATTAGTAAAAATGGTATTAATGCATTTAATATAAAAGATTTAAAAATTACTGTTTCGGATATAAATTTTGTTGAAGATATATCCCCAAATGATACCGAGATTTTATCTTATACTTGGCAGTTTGTAAATAAAAATGGAACGCCAGATAAAAGATATAAGAATAATCGTCAACTTCCAATATGTCATTATGGTTAATTTTAAACAGATTATTGAAAATATGAATAACTAAAATATTTGAGAAATAAAAAAGATTTTAGGATTAGACCCGATTAATAATCATAAAGATAGAATTAAATTTTATATTTTGTCCATTATTCTGAATGATAAAAATTAAAATTATTTTCAAATATATTCTTTTTGACAAAAATTTTCATTTTAAGTATAATAATTGTTTCATGGCAAAGTTATATAATAAAAAACATATCAATAGTTTAAATAATTGACTTTTTTAAAATACAAACATAATATAATATTTATGAATGGTGTAGAAAACTTTATTAACAAATTAGAAAACGAAAAAGAATTTACTTTTACTTTAGAGGTAACTCCGCAGGCAAAATACGATTTAGGATATTTAGTAGAAAAAATAAAATCTTCAAATATAGAAAAATATATTGACGCTTTTATTATTCCCGACTCTCCTTTTGCGAATTTAAAAATCTCGCCAATACTCTCGTCTTTGCAATTATCTCAAAGATTAAAAACCGAAAAACCTTTTATAATAACTCAAACTATGAGAGATAAAAATTCAATCGCTTTACAAAACGATTTAATAGGAGCAAATTATTTTGATATAAGAATGGTTTTAGCTTTAACGGGCGACCCTGTGGTTAATGGAAATCAAAAACAGGCAAAAGGCGTATTTGAAGGCAATTCCGAACTTTTAATAAGAATAATTAAAAATTTGAATGAAGGCAAAAGCGCGGGAAATTTTATTTTTAAAGAGCCTCTTAAAAAAATATATCCTTTCTGTTCAATAAATAGTTATTCAAAAAATGACGAAATGCTTAAAGTTAGGCTTTCAAAAAAAACCGCTAGCGGAGTTAAGGCGATATTTACTCAACCTATATACGAAGTTGAAACTTTAAAAAAATTCTTAAATTGGATTGACGAAATGCCATTAAAAGAAATGAAATTAAAAGAAAAACCGATTTTATTTCCAGGCTTTTTTCCCGTTTTAAGTTATAAGACGGCTTATTTTATATATTATAAACTTCCTGGCGCTTATATACCTGAAGAATGGCTTAATAAATTAAAAGATGCAAGTAAAAAATCCGAAGACGAAGAAAAAAAAGTCGCTTTTGAGCTTTCTTCAAATTTATTTAAAGATATGTTAAGCGTTTATAAGAAAATGCATATAATGAGTATGAATAATTATGATTTTGTAGCCGATTTATTAAAACATATTTGTTAATTGAAATGATAATAAAAGATGACCTACCACTTCATGTAAATTCCATACATTAATTTTAAAAAATCATTAATAATAACTTTGATAAATTAAATTATTTTATTATAATATAACTATGAAATATGGGAAAGTGTATAAATTGAGTGACTTATTCGACTTATATCTGCTCGGAGAGAATGGAAACGAAGATTTATTAACATATTTATTCGATTCTACTTTAAAAAGAATTTAATTTTTGAAGAAATTAAAGATTTAGAAATAATCGATCATTCGTCAAAGGTTGGCTTTAGCCTTAATTTATCAGAAAACATAGAGTTAAAAGAATCTATAATTGATATTCCCAAAGGGATGCCTTCGGCGAAAGTAAAAACAAAAAATAATTAAACTGTGATTATTGAGTTTTAATTATGCATAAATATGGATTTCTTGAAAAGAATTTTTTTTTATATTTCAAAAAATATTTTCAATGAAATTACACTTATACGCTAAATAACACATTCTTTTTATAAAAGAATGTGTTATTTTTCTTCTTTATTTTCTAAAAAATAAAAACTTCTACTTACTTTTTTGGCATCAAAAAAGTAAGTAGAAGTTTTTTAGTTCTTTTTGTATTCTGTCCGCTTTAATGTGTTAGCAAAAAAAGAACAAATATTTTGACAAATAAAAATATTTTGTTATAATTATTTTTAATTTAATAAAAATGGTTTGTATAAAAGCTATTATATAAAATGCTTAAAAAATTTTATAAATAATTATATATTATAATGTATAAATAAGAGTTTTAAGGAGTAAAAAATGACTTTTTTAGAATTAGCAGAAGAGGTTTTAAAAACGGCTAAAGAACCTCTTACTTATAAACAAATTTTGGAAAATGCTAAAGCCAAACCTCAAGAACTATATAAAAAGCTTGAAAGCAAAGGAAAAACTCCTGAAGCTACTTTAAGAGGTAGCATTAATGGTGATATAAGGGAGAAAAAAGAAAACTCTAAATTTAAAAAACTCGATACAAAGCCAACTACTTTTTGGTTAAAAGAGAGGGAGAACGAACTTCCGCCATTAGATATATTAAAGCAAAAAATTCAAGAAGCTCAAGAAAAAGAAATAGAGAAAAAAGATAAATTTGAAGAAAGAGATTTGCATCCATTACTCGTTAACTTTTTAATTAATGAGGATAATAATGATAATAATTTTAATATTCGGGCAAAAACTATTTATCATGAAAAATGTATAAAGAGTAAAAAAGGCAAAGGTATATGGAATTATCCAGATATTGTAGGAGTAAGTTTTCCGTTTGATAATGAAGAAATTGAAGAAGAAACTTTGAATTTATTACAAAATATTAATCAAATTAAATATAAACTCTATTCTTTTGAATTAAAAATTCGTATTAATTTTTCAAATCTTAAAGAATGTTATTTTCAGGCAGTTTCAAATTCAAGTTGGGCTAACGAAGGTTATCTTGTAGTATTTGAAAATATTGAAAGCGATATTTTTAGCGAACTTATTAGATTAAACGCCAGCTTTGGAATAGGTATAATTCAACTTGAAATAGATTCTAGTTCAAAGGTAATTTTACCAGCAAGACAAAGAAATTTAGATATGCAAACACTCGATATGCTTGTAGAAAAAAATAAAAATTTCAAAGATTTTATAGACGATGTAAATAAAGATATAAACGCTAACGATAAATTTCGTATAGCTAAAGATAGATACGATAAAATTTTAAATGACGATGGACTTGAAAAATATATTAAAGAAAAACATATAAGTAAGGAGGAGTGAAAAATGGGAAACCCAAGAGGATTTTTAGATTTTCAAAGAGTGGAATTAATAAAACTCGAACCCGAAGAGAGAATAAAAAATTATAGAGAGTTTAGCGAATTGCCAAGCAAAAAAGAACAGGAAAGGCAGGGCGGAAGATGTATGAATTGCGGAGTGCCTTTTTGTCAAGTTGGAAAAATTGAACAGAAAAAAGAAATCGGATGTCCGCTTAAAAACCTTATCCCCGAATGGAACGATTTAATATATAAAGGACTTTGGGAAGAAGCCTATAGAAGATTAAGTTTAACGAATCCGTTTCCAGAATTTACGGGAAGAGTTTGTCCAGCTCCTTGCGAAGATAGTTGCGTTTGCGCCATAAACGGAAAAAGCGTGACTATAAAAAATAACGAACTTGCAATAATAGAAAACGCTTATAAAGAAAATTTGATAAAGCCGATAAAACCGTTAAAGAAAAAAAATAAAAAAGTGGCAATTATAGGAAGCGGTCCCGCGGGGCTTTCATGCGCTTATAGTTTGAATATTGCAGGTTATGATGTAGAAGTTTTTGAAAGAAGCGACAGAGCGGGAGGACTTTTGATTTATGGAATTCCCGATATGAAGCTTGATAAAAATATTTTAAAAAGAACTTTAGACAATCTTGAAAAAAGCGGAATAAAATTTAACACTAATCAAAATATTAACTCTAAAGCGAAAGCTCAAAAATTAGCCGAAGAATTTGACGCTATAGTTTTATCGACAGGAGCGAGCGAACCTAAAGATTTGAAAATCGAAGGAAGAGACTTAAAAGGCATAATGTTTGCAGTTGATTTTTTAACTAAAAATACAAAAAGTTTATTTGAAAAAGGTTGCGCAGAGGAGATTGCAAAAGATAAAGATGTTTTGATTATAGGAAGCGGAGATACTAGCGTCGATTGCGCCGCCGTTGCCGTTCGTCAAGGAGCAAAAAGTATAACTCGTTTTGAGAGAAGCGCAAAAAGGTCTTTAACAAGATTAAAAAATAATCCTTGGCCTTTGAAAGCGGATATTTTTAAAACAGATTACGGTTTGGAAGAGGCGATTTTTAAATATGGAAAGGACCCAAGAGATTACGAAAAACTTACTAAAAAATTTATAGGAAAAAACGGAAAAGTCGAAGGCGTTATTGCAAGAGATTTAAAAAAAGTTATGGTTGACGGAAAACTTATAAACGAAGAAATTAAAGGAAGCGATAAATTTTATAAAGCGGATTTAATTCTTTTGGCAATGGGTTTTGAAGGAAGCGAAAACAACTTAAAAGAAATTTTTGAAATAAAATTTGACGAAAAAAATAATATTGAAGAGAATAATTTTAACGCTAAAAATAAAATATTTGTTTGCGGAGATGCAAGAATAGGACAAAGTTTAGTAGTTTGGGCTATTGAGGACGGGAAAAAATGCGCCGAAGCGGTTGATGAGGTTTTAAGTTTGAATAATAAAGTATTGAAAAATATTATATAAAATGATATAATTTATAAATTAATTAAAACATAATTTTTTAATGAAAAATTTTATAAAAATTAAGGAATACAAATTATGAACGCATTAGTAACTTTGGGAATAGTAATTTATTCTATAGTATGCATACTACTTATTTTATTAATCATAATACAAGGCGGAAAAGCTGAAGGATTATTTTCAAGCGCTCAAGCTAATGTATTGGGAAGCCAAAGAGGAGACGCTTTAACTAAAGCTACAAGAGTTTTAGCGGCGGTTTTTATTTTAGGAGCTTTATTTATATCTATGGCAATAAGCGCCCAAAAAACGGCTTTTGAAAATGTATCTAAAACTACTAATACTACGCCTCTAACCGTTCCAGAAGAAAATTTGGAAAATACTAACGATACGACTTCAAATTAAATTTAAGTTTTAATTAAAATAGATTGTTTCGACTATTGTATATTAAAAAAATAGTTTTGCAAAAATAAAAATTATTTCTTTAATTTGCTTATATTTATATTATTCGTAAAAATTAAATTGTCGTCCAAATTTAAAACAATTTCAAGTTTATTTGCATTATTCCAATGATTTTTATCAAATTGAATTTTAAAACCTATTCTCTGCTCGTTTGGAAAAGAAATATTATAAAAATTATTGTTTCCATTAAATACTAATTTTTTATTTTTATATAATGAAAACAAAACTTTTAAATTATATATCTTATTATCGTTTGTATAATTTATGTTTTTTAATTCTATAGTTGGAACTACCACATCGCCGTAAAAATCTAAATTATTTATTTTAATTTCTATAGAATTATTTCCTCTTCTTAAAGAAGCGAAAAAAGGAATATTATCTAATAAGCCCCATTTCATCATAAAAAATATTATTACAAAAAAAGTGAGAAACGCTCCGTATAAAAACATAAATTTTCTTTTAGCAAAAGGGCTAACTTTCACTTTTGGAATAGGTTTATAAACTCTATGCTCTCTTTTATCTTTATTATAGAATTCTAATTCGGGTCTTTTAGGGTCGTAAACTTCTCTTGGCAATTTTAAATCCTTTTTAATATTTTGCTTGCGTATAAAGTTGAATCTTTTGGCTGAATAGAATCGTTTCCAAATATTTTTGCAGCTTTATTAAAAGCTTTCGACTGAATCATAAGAGATAATTTTGCAGATTCTACGATATTTAATTTTCTAGCAAGAAAAGAGCCTATAAATCCCGCTAAAATATCTCCCATTCCCGCTTTTCCCATAGAAACCGTTGGATTATAATTTATATATATATCGTTATCTTTCATAAAAAAACTAACGGCGTCTTTTAATATAATAGACGCTTTTGTTTTTTCTCTGAATATCGATAAAGAATTATAAGGATTTTTCAAAGCTTCAATATGATTTATACCCGTTAATTTTTCAAATTCGTATATATGAGGCGTGAGTATAAAATTTTCTTGCAATTCTTCCAAAGTATTTTGAAACATTAAATATAAAGCGTCCGCGTCAATAACTGTAGGAATATTAATCTGTTTTAATATAGAGTTTATAAAAACTTCTGTAGACATATCTCTTCCGATTCCCGAACCTATTACACAAGCATCGCTTTTATTTATATCGTTTGCTATAATAGTATCGTTTTCACTAAAATATTTTTGATTATCTTCGCCTACTCCTATAATAACGACTTCGGGCATTTGAGGAATAATTATATTTTTGACAATTTCTGCAATTCCTTTTGGAACATATAACCTTATAAATCCAACTCCGCTTCTGTAAGCCGCATTAACGGATAAAACCGCAGCGCCTATATAATCCGAACTGCCCGCAACTATTGCAAGATTTCCTTGTTCTCTTTTGCTAAAAAAAGCATTTCTTTTTATTTTTATTTCTTCTCTTAATTTTTTATCGTTATAATTTATTAATAAAGCTTTATATTCAGAGTTGTCTATTATTTCTTTTGGAAATATAGATTTTATAATAAATAATTTTCCAATGTATTCTCTTGTTTCGTATAAAAAGAATATATCTTTCGCAAAACATATAGTATAAGTTTCATGAGCCTTAAAACATATATTTATATTTTCAAAATCGTTTATTTTAGAAGATAATCCCGAAGGAATATCAATTGCTACTCTTATAATATTTAAAGAGTTCAATTTATCTATTAATAATTTTTCTATTCCGTCTAAAGCTCTATTTCCGCCCGTGCCAAATAAAGAATCTACTGCAATATCTCCTTCTTCAATATTTTCTAATATTTCAAATACTTCCTCCTCGCTTCCCAAATAAACAATATCAATTTCCATATCTTTTAAAATATTAAAATTAATATATGTATCTTTATTTACTCTGTCAATATTTCCCGTTAAATAAACTTTGACATTATAGCCGTTTTTTATTAAATATCTCGCTATTGCAAGTCCGTCTCCGCCGTTTCCTCCGACTGACGAAAATATATGAACGCATTTATTATACAAGGCTTTTCTATGTCTTTTAATAAGCAAATAAAATATTTCGCTTGCGACATGCTCCATAAGAAGAATCGAAGGAATTTTTTCAGTTGTTTTTTTATCGATATTTATTAATTCCTCTACGGTTACGACTTTCATATATAATCCTAATATTTTATTATTTTACAACCGCCATAAAAGACGAAATTATACTTCCGTTTAATTTATTATATTTTGAAATTTGAGAGTATAAATTTACTATTCTGCCATTTTGAGCCAATATATTTGAATAAACTCCGCTCGGTATAAGAGGCGCATTAGTAGTAAATACATTTTTATCGTAATAATAAGATAATTTTAAAGACCATAATGCATGCCCGTTCTTTTTGGCGCTAATAAAATTCGGATATAATATTATAAACGATTTTGACAAAGTATTATAAAAATATTTAATATCTTCTATGCTATTAGTATTATTTTTTGGCAATATCATACTTTCTGGAAGTTTTTTATAACTAATAGAACTTCCCTTTTTAATAACGGCGTCTACTTTATATTTTTTATTATTATAAGCGTATATTAATGGCCAGTATGTGACATCGTTATATAATTCTTTTGATAAATCCCAATAATACATATTTGAAGCTAATTTATAAGAAAATAAATCTTTTGAATCTATATAACTAAAATATTCGTTGACTATATTATATAAATTTTTATTGTCTATATTATAAGTTAATCCTTCGTTAAAATTAGGATAATTTATAAAAGATATTACTACAAACGCTACAACGACTATAAACGCCGCAGCGATTAAAATTGGATAAGGATTTGTATTTTTCTTTTTTCTTATAGTTATTTTATTATCCGTTATTTTTTTATCTATTTTTTCTACTTCATTTATACTGCTTATTTTATTTACGACTCTTTGAGTATTTCTATTTTCAAAAAACTCTTTCTCAAAATGATTTATATCTTGAGATTCTTGCTCTTTATATTCTTTAATTGATTTGTATTTTTCTTCTTTATTTTTCAAACTATTTTTATTAGAATATAATTCGTCTAATTCTTTAGATATACTATCTATAATTTTATCTATATTAAATCTCTTATCTACAAAATATAATAATACTTCGTCCGCTTCAAATTTTATATGTCCATCGCTATAAAAGAAAGTTCCGAAATATTCTATATATACTCTCTCACCATTGTCAACGATATGCCTTATAGATTCTAATATAGTTTCGTAAACTTGTATTTTTCTCTCGTTATTTGAAATATCTTTTATAGATTCGTCAAAAGCTATATCATGACTTCTAAAAATTAATTTGCAATTATTAACGAATATATAACCTATATCGTATATATAAAATACATTGTCGTTTATAATTGAAAGAATAATATTTTTAAATAATTCGTCTACCAAAGATATAACTTCAAATTTGCTTTTCTTAAATCTGCTCGATAATCTTCTTGTTAAAGCGGTGGAAGTTATTTTATTTAATTTATCGTTTTGCTCTTCGACTAAATAGCTTAAATTATCCGAACATTCAAAATTAATATATCCGTCTTTATAATAGAAAGTTCCAAAATCTTCTATATATATTATTTCCGCATTATCTATAATATGTCTCATAGTTTCAAATACGGCTTCATAATAAGATTTTTGTCCGTAATATTTGCCGACTATATTTTCTAAAGAAACATCGAATGCAATATCGGCATTTCTAAAAACAACATTGGAGTTTTTATCCGCATAAATATATCCCAAGTCGTATATATAAAATACTTTTCCATCGACAATAAATTGGGCTATTCTTGAAAATATATATTTTATAGAATCGTTAATTTCTTCTTCCGATTTTCTAAATCTGTTTGATAATCTATCTATCAAAGTATTATTGCTAAACATCGCTACCCCTTAACTTTTAGAATAAGATTTGATATAATAAAAACCTAATCTTTAGAATTAGGTTTTTATCTTTAAATTATAGATATTCTTTTAGCCATTCTTTTAATTGGCTTTCATTTTTCATGCCTTCGGCTCTTTTTAAGACTTCTCCTTTTTTAAAAACTATCAATGTAGGAATCGATTGAACTCCGTATTTGGCTGCAATCTCTTCGGCTTCGTCTACATTAACCGCTCCGAAATTCATTTTGCTAGAATATTCGTCCGCAACCTTATGCAATACAGGAGTTTGCATTTTACAAGGTCCGCACCATTCTGCAAAAAAGTCTATTAAAGTAGCCTTATCCTCAGACACAGTAGAGTCAAAAGTTTCGGCATTTAATTGTGATACTGACATATTGTTATCCCCATTTTATAATTTCTTATAGTCTAACTTTTTTTAAATAAAAGTCAATAGTCTTTTTATATAAATTAATAAGAATATAATATACCTAAACTATTGATTCTAAAAACGACTTTCCATTATCAGGTAATTTTTTATTGAAAAAGTCTGCTGCTGTTTGACCAATATCAGCTAAAGTATCTCTTTCTCCTATATATCTATTATGGCAACTATCTTTATATATATCCGATACTTTACATATAATATAGTATTTATATCTTTTCCTAATATGAATGGAAGTTGAACATTATCAGACGAAAGAGACAATAATCTAATTGATTTTTATCAGTATACGGTTGATTTTTTATTAAATGAAGAGAGCGTAAAAAAATTAATAGAAAATAAAACTTTTGAAAATCTTATTTTATTATTAAGGAATAAAGAATAATTTTAATTTAAGGAAAATTGAACATTATGATTGTTTTTGAATATAAGATTAAAAATTTAAATAATATACATGCGAGACCTTTAAGCGAACTTGCTAAAATAGTTAAAGACTCTAAATGCATAGTTATGATAAAGAAAGGCAGAGAAATTAAAGATATAAAAAAGATAATAAGTATGATTCAATTAAAATTAAAAATAGGCGATAATGTTGAAATATCTATAAAAGGAAAAGATAAAGAATTGGAAGAAATTGCCTATAAAGAAATATGGAGATTCTTTATAGAAAATTTTTAAATAAAAACTTTTTGCATTATTATATCTGAAATATATTGAGATAATTCTTCGGGAGTTATATAACAATCTTTTAATATCCACTCTCCTATAACCGAAATAAAAGCGCCCGAATAAAAACTTCCCATTATTCCAACCATATGCGGTCTGTCATGTCGAATCTGCTTCATATCTTTAACGCCTTCTATAATATAAGCTTCAAGATATTTTTGCAATATTTTTATTATGCTTCCTTCTCTATTGTTTTGAAATATTACTTTTAAATATTTTTTATTGAAATAAAAATACCTTAATATTTCAATCATTATATCGACATGAGAATCTACTAATTTTTCCTCTATTTTATATCTTCTTAAAAAATCTAAAAATTTAGCCTCGTATTGGTCTAATTTTGATTTTAAAAGCTCGTATTTATCGTTATAATAAGTGTAGAAAGTGCTTCTATGTATTTTAGCTTTAGAACATATATCCATTACTCTAATCTCTTCAAAAGATTTTTCTTCTAATAAAGAGCCTAAAGAATCTTCAAGTAATTTTTTTGTTTCTTTTACTCTTAAATCATTTTTATTGCTACGACTTTTCATTAAGACAAATTACCTCTAAAATAAATTAAGCTAAATCGCTTTTTTTATCGTATTTATTATATTATGATATTAAAAAAATTTAAATAGTTTTTAAATAAATTCATAATAATTAAAAAAAATATTCTATAAAACATTAAGAATTAAGAATATATAGCCGATAATACTTATATGTTCAAGGACGGACTAATATAAAATTTCATGGAGGAACCATATGGTTATTAACAACAACATTAGCGCTATAAACGCGCAAAGAACTCTTAAATTCCGCCAAGTTGAATTAAGAAAAGATTCGGCTATGCTTTCAAGCGGTTTAAGAATCAATCAAGCGGGAGATGACGCTTCAGGATTAGCGGTTTCTGAAAAATTGCGAACTCAAATTCGCGGTTTGCGTCAAGCTGAAAGAAATACTCAAGACGGTATATCTTTCATACAAACTACCGAAGGATATTTGGAAGAAACTACGAATATTCTTCAAAGAATAAGAGAATTGGCAATACAGGCTGCAAACGGTATCTATACGGACGAAGACAGAATCTATATTCAAATAGAAGTTTCTCAATTAGTTGACGAAATAGACCGCGTTGCTTCGCAAGCTCAATTCAACAAACTTAATATGCTTACGGGTAGATTCGCTCGCTCTACGGGAGAAAATAATCCTACGGCATCTATGTGGTTGCATATCGGTGCAAATATGGACGAAAGAAAACGCGTTTATATAGGCACTATGAATAGCCAAGCACTTGGACTTAAAAATCCAGTTGGACCTGCCACTACGGCTACATTTATAAGTATTTCAAGCCCTAATAAAGCTAATACCGTTATAGGTATGGTTGATGAAGCTCTTCTTAAAGTATTGAAACAAAGAGCGGATTTAGGCGCTTATCAAAACAGATTGGAAATGACAGCTCAAGGCTTAATGGTTGGTTTTGAAAATATGCAAGCTTCTGAAAGCAGAATAAGAGATACGGATATGGCTGAAGCGTCAGTTAAACTCGCTAAAGACCAAATTCTTAATCAGGCTAATTTGTCTATGCTTGCTCAAGCTAATCAATTACCGCAAGGCGCTCTTAGATTATTACAATAATAATTAAGAATTAACCATACAAAAAGGGAGGCTTTTATAGTCTTCCTTTTTTTATATAGTTTTTAATCCAAATAAAATTACTTAATTATAATATTCCCATATTTTTTCTATCTCCTAATTTTATGCCGAATGTTTCATGTCCAGGATATAATCTAGTATCATCATCTAATATAAATAATTTTTCTTTTATGCTCTTTTCTAATACTGAATAATCTCCAGTAGGAAAATCGGTTCTTCCTATGCCAAAAGCAAATATAGTATCGCCGCAAAATAAATGTCCTTTAGTATAATAACAGACTCCTCCTCTCGTATGTCCCGGTGTATGAATAACTTTAAACTCAATATCTTTTAATTTAAAAGTGTCTCCATCATTAAATTGTATTTCGGGCGATTGACATCTTATGCCTTCGCTAAAATATCCGCTTACATTTAACTTTGTGTCCGTAAAAAAATCATAATCTAAACTATGAACGCAATGTTTTGCCTCTTTATATTTTTTTCTTATATCATCACTTCCTGATATATGGTCAAAATGTCCATGCGTGTATAATACTTTTATTAATTTTTTACCTTCCAATAATTTATCATAATCTTCATATCCAAAAGATAATTTAGCCATATCTATAATCATAGCTTCATCGTCTGCAGATACTATATAAGAATTCATACCATAAATATTGGCATTAATACAATCAATTTTTAATTCGCTCATTTTCTCTCCGTTTTTTATATAAATAATTTCATTTTATATATTACTATAAATATAATAAACTTAAAAATACAAATTGCAATAACTATTAGAGTAAAAATATGAGATATGTTAACTTTAATCTGAAAAACTATAAAGCTGCTATTCTTGGTATTATTCTCTTGACAAAATTATTTTTTAGTTTATTATAACCGAAATACATTTTATTTTTTTAAGGACAGAATCGTGTTTAATTATTTTCAAAAGAGTAAAAGAAGAAGAAATATCTTAAATAAAATAAAATCAAATAGAATAATTATAAATAAATTTCAATCGCCGCTTGGAATCGTTCCGAGCAAATATGCGAAACCAAAAGAAGGATTTTATTTTGAATCAAAAGATAAAGAATTGTATTCTTATAGAATTTCCGTTTCTGCAAATAAAATTCCTTATTTATTTTTAAAATTAACAAAATTATTTCCGTCTTATGCAACTATGGTTATAGAAAGAATAAGCGAAGATATTAATAGAGATTTCGATATAATGATGAGCGACCCCGATATTTCTATGTCTGAAATAAAAAATATATTTAAAAGATATAAAGAATTATGGGTAGAATGCGGATTTGTCGGTTTTGGCATTATAGACGAAAGAACGGAATTTGAAGTTTTTATTAATTTAGATAAAGAAGTGATAATAAACACTCCTTACAAAAATGTAAATAATATTAATTTTATACTTGATTATTTTAATCTCTTAAACGAATATCCTTCTTTTATTAGCGATTATGAACATTGGCATTATCCTTTATCTTCCGTAGTTTCTTATGAAGCGGTATCGGAAAGCGATGAATATGTATTTGATTATTACGATATTATAAATAATTTAAAACATCTTTACGGATTTTCTACGATTAATTTTAACGAAAGAACGATAAGAAAACAGCCTAAATGGTGGAATGTTACCGTAAAATGTCTTGGCAAATGCAAAAAAATATCTTCAATTTCAACTTATTATATTGTGGCAAATACGATTGAAGAGATGGAAACATTAATAGACGAAAAAATGAAAACTATGAATATAGAAAATTATTATATATACGATTTTTATAATGTAGAACCTAAAGACTATAATTCTAATTGTCTTCATTTAATCGATATTAAAAATAACGATTTTGAAAAAGCGCCTTTTGGAATTTGGGCTGAATCGGATATCTTTATTTATAAAACTAAAAATATAACTTCTTATTTTATTAATAAAAATTATTCGATAGCTTTTTAATTTTATGGATAAACTTAATTTTAAAAAACTTGACTGTGCCGAACATATAAAACATCAATTTAAATATTGTCCTTTTTGCGGAGAGAAAGATTCTTTAATTTTCGATAATATAAAAATTTTTAATTGCGCTAAATGCAAGAGAAGTTATTTTATAAATCCCGCTTCAGCCGTTGGAATAATAGTCGACACTCCAAAAGGAATAGTTTTCGTTTTAAGAAAATTTGAGCCTAAAAAAGATTTTATAGTTATGCCTGGAGGTTTTTGCGAACCTTACGAGAGAATAGAAGATTCGATTAAAAGAGAATTATTTGAAGAAACTTCGATAAAATTAGATAAAGTTAATTTTCTTATGAGCGGAAGCAACGAATATATTTACGAAAAAATAATGTATGTTACATCCGACATTTATTTTTATGCAAAATTAAATTATATTCCAAAAGTAAAACCTTCGGACGATGCCTCTAAAGTTATATTTATAAAAAAAGAGAATATAGATTTCGACAAAATAGCTTTTGAATCTTCAAAAGAAGCCTTAAATTTTTATTTTGAAAATATATAAAAACGCTTGACATATTTTTTAAATTAAAAAAATTTAAATTAATTATATTGACATTATTTTATAAGATTGTATAATAATTAATAAATATTTAAATTATTGTTGTTGACAAAAATTTTAAATATTGTAAAATATTACTCAATTAATTAAAATAAATAGTTGACAATTTTTTTAAATATTTTATAATTATTGTTAAATTAAATTAATCAATATTAAAAAATTTAAAATAAACTATTGACAAATTTTTTAAATGTTGTATAATTTAATTGTAAAAGTATTTGCCGAGAAATCGGTGAAGAAAGTTTGATATGAAAATTACGATAAATAACAATACTGTAATTTTGTTAAGCAAAGCAATAATTGTCTTTTTAAATAATAATTTTAAATTTCTATTTTTAAAATATTTTTTACATTTAGTTAAAACTTTTTTAACTTCAATTACTTTCAATAGCTTATCAAGGAAAATTAAAAATCTTTGTTTAGTTATAAATAAAAATTTTTTAAAAGGAGGACTTAGCAATGAAATCTAAACAAATTATTATGCTCTTATCGTTAATTATCCTGTTTGCGATAAGTTGTAAAAATGACGACAAAACAGGAAACGGAGGAGGCGGTAGCTTGAATATACCTACAACTTCGGATAATCCTGCAAATGTAGGAAATGTTATCTTAAAAGGCAACCTTAAACACACTAGTTCAACGGGACAAGCCCAATTAATTAAGCCAGGTGATACTCGAGATTTTCAAGTGGTAATAGCAAACAATATAGCCACTGTTCAAACTTTAGGATTTCTTTTTTCAGGAAAACAATTATCTTTAAATGGTAATATTGCTACAACGGAAATACAATTAGTAAATGCAGGAATTACTACTACAGAATATATAAAATTAACTTTAAATAATGCCCAAAATCCTACAAAGGCAGATGTTGAATATATTTTTGGTAGTCGTAGTAGTGTAGCAAATTATACGGTTACATATACTGGAACTATAACTAAATAGTAATTACATAGATAATATAATTAAAAGACATCATTTAATTTGGTGTCTTTTTTTATTTTTGATTGCTATGCCTTCGGATAGTAATGAAGAATTTTTAATCATCCAAACCATCGCTTTCTTCCTCTTCGGTATTTCCCGAAGCTTCTCTTAAAACTTGCTTTATAGCGTCAAATATTACTCTCGCTTTAGCTTTATTTATTTCGGAAGTTTTGGTTTTTTTATTAATCGAAGATTTTTTTAATATCATAGCGCCGTAATTTTCTCCAATTCCGCTTATTATAAGAGGATTTGTTATTAATTTCTCTACAGTAGTTTGATTTTCAGAAAGTAATTGACAGAATAAATTATAATTAAACTGTTTTGTTAACGGGTCGTATCCGACTTGCGGCATCGTTGTAAAATCTTTCCATATAGGAATAATTTTTGTAAAATCGTTTTTATTTTCTCCATCGTCAACAATAAATAAATTTCCTATATCGGTTTCTAATTTTATTATGCTATTTTTATAATTTACATTTTCCGTTAGAACAAAAGAACCTTCAGAACCTAAATCAATAAGCATTGCATCTTGAGAAAATTGAAATTGTATATATCCGCCATGCCTCAATATGTCGATTATTTTTTGTCCTTTAATATTTTCCATCTCTTTATGACTTTTATCAACGGCGACTATTTTATTAATATAAGAATAACAGACTTCGCCTTTTATTGAATTGATTAATTTAATTAAATCTGGTAACTCTTTCATTTTATTTATTATCCTATATTATGTTTACTTTATATATTATATCATTTAAAATAAAAAAATCAAATGAATTTGCTAATTATTATTTTATATTCACCTTTTCCCGCATATTTGAAAGTTTTTTTATTGGCTTAATAGACAAACTTTTAAAAATATTTTCTAAATTTTTATAATCAACATTTGGAACTATTATAGAAATTTTGCTTATCAAATTTGGAGATTCAGAGTCTTTATTTTGAGATTCATTCCAACCGACTATTTCTATATTAACCGTTCTTATTCCAAATCTTTCAAGCTCATCTTCAATATTTATTTTATCGGAGTATTCTATTAAATAAAATAAAGTTTTTCTTTTTTTAGCCATAAAATAAGGAACTCTATAAATTGAAGAACTTAAAAATATGCATAAGCAACCTATTCCCGATAAAACCCATTGCCCAGAACCGATTACAATTCCCAAACATGCCGTAACCCAAACTATAGCGGCTGTCGTAATTCCATGAAGTTTTCCTCTATTTTGTATAATCATTCCCGCTCCCAAAAATCCTATTCCCGAAACTATTTGAGCGGTTATTCTATTATAATCGGGAGTCGTGTATAATATTTTGCCGCCCATATTTACAAGTTCGTAATTTTGAAGCATTATAGTTTTTGCAAAAACTTCTTCATAGCATGATAAAATCGCAGCGCCCATACATACTATGCTTGTCGTTCTACTTCCGATAGGTTTTTTATGTTGCGCTCTCTCCCAACCTATAAAAATTCCCATTATATAAGCCACCATTATTCTTGTCGCTATTTCTAAAATACTGTAATCGGATAATATATATTCAATAGATTCTTTTATCATAATCTCGCCGTTATTTTTTATTTGTATTTATAATTATCGAAATAATTTAAATTTAATTTTCAAAAAATATATTTATAACGGAATTAATATTTATAACGCTTATTGGAAAATATTTTAATTTTTCTATAGCTGAAAAAACCATAAATTTATTTTTGTCTAATTTTGAGTTTTTATAATTTTTTATATAGTCGAATCCTTTTGAATTAATCAAATTATATTTTATGTTTAAAGTTAAACTTTGATTATTATTTATAATATCAAAAAAAAGAATTTGATTAACTTTATCGAAATTAATATTTTCTATTTTTTGAAATTCGACAATAAAAAATTTTACTTTGTTTTTATTATTAAAATAATTATATTTAAAATCTATATTTTTTAAATCGTTATAATTTGAAATAAATAAATTGCAATCTTTAATAATATTTTTTAAAAAATTATAATCTATTCTTTTATTTAAAATCGCAGAAGTTTTTTTACTATCTGAAATTCTCTCTTCGTTATTTATTTTATAATTTGTTAATTTTATTTTATGTTTTGAAATATCTTCGATAGAAATATTATTTTCCCAATGAATTTTTTTTCTATAATTATAAAGAATATCGTCATAAGAATTTTTTGAATTGTCGTAAAATGTCGGCACTACATGAGAAAAGAAATAAATTTTTTTAGAGTTTAAATTATAAAGTATAGAAGTTAAACCTAAATAACTTGAAGAAATTAAAGGATAAGCTCCCAAACCTATAAACTCTCCCGAATTTTCGTCAATATATTCGCTTTTAATCTCACCCGTTAATAATTTAAAAGTTTTATCGTCTTTATTTTTTTTAGCGTTTTCAATAGCTCTAATCGTATTATAGATTTTAGATATTGTATGCATTGTAAATATTTTATTGAATAGAATTTTTTTATTTAACATTGCCTCTATGCTTCGAGATAAACTCCTAAAAAGTTTAGAAAGTTCGGGCATATTGTTAATATTTAATTTTGTAGCGATTTGTTCGGCTTTGTCAAAATCTTTTTCATTGCATGCATAAAATCCTTTTGCAAAAATATTTTCTATAAAATTTTTTGAAATGTTTAAAATATTATCGTCTATAATTTTTTCTTTTTTCTTAATTTTTATTTTTTTTGAATTATTTAATTCTTCAAAAATATTTTTATTAGGAATTTTATTTATTTTTTTATTTTTAGAATTTTTATTTTTAAAAGATTTTGAATATTCTTTTATATATAGTAAAGCTATAATTATATGTTTACAAATATTTTGAGAAGGACAATTGCATTTTGTTTCTTTTATGCTTTCTGTAAAAAATATTTCAATATTATCAAACGAAATTTTTATTTTATCTTCCGCTTCTTCTATTTTTATATTTTTTATATTTTTAAAATCTTTTAACGCTCTGTTATATATTCCTTTATTTGTTAAAGAAATTAAAAAATTTTCTTCGGTATATTCTTTTAATATTTCTAATTTATTATTTATATTTTTTCTTTTTGCCATAGAATTTTATATTATAGTAAAAATTATTTAGTGTAAAGTATTAATTGTAGATAAAATTGAAATATAATTTTTTCTAACAATACTTGACTTTTTATAGAAATGAGTTATATTATAATCAACTTTAACGGGGCGCCACTCAACGATGCGAAATTCCCCGTTTTATATTTTTATTTATGAAAACTGATTATACTAAACCTATACTTTCTACCAAAGAACATATTAAATTACTTAAAAGTAGTAATTTGATAATAAACAATTATAAATTTGCAGAGAATACATTAAATAATGTTAATTATTATAATTTAAGCGGTTATTTATATGTATTCGAGGATAAATCTAATTACAATTTAAAAACGCATAATTTTACGGATGTTAATTTTGAAGAAGTTTTTGAATTTTTTAAAATAGACACAAAAATAAGACATTTACTTTTATCTTGCATTTTTTATATAGAAGTGTATATAAAAATATTATATCTAAAACTTTTACTGAAATATATAAAGACGCATTTTATAATTATAATATATCTAACAATATATACAAAAAAATAAATATGGAAATGGAAATATTGGCAAACAATTCAAAAGAATTATTTATTTTGCATTACAAAAAAAATATAACGATTTTCCTAAATTGCCTATATGGATAAGCGTTGAAATTATGAGTTTGGGGATATTATCTAAATTTTATTTATTTTCTGAAAAACGATATAAAGAAGAAGCGGCTCAAAAGATGTGTTTAAATCATTATAAATATTTAGAGAAATTGTTGCATTCGATAACAATTATAAGAAATAAATGCGTCCATCATTCAAGATTATTATGTATTTCTTTGAATAAGTTAAAATTTCCGAAACAAAATAAAGAAAAATTAAAATATTATAGTAATTGGATTAATAATATTGTCGAGTAAATTTATAAAAGAATAATTGCGTTAATAATTAATGAAAAAACTAAAAATTTTCCATTTTTTATATTTGGTAAAAAGTAGCGCTTTATAAATAGACGGCGTCAAAAATCGTTACTTTTGATAAACAAAATTATTATTATATAATAAATTTATGAATAATAAAAAATTAAATTGAAATATTGATTATAGGATTTAAACCATGAATTTATGGAATAACGATGTAGAGATAGAATTTTTTAACGAATCCTTAAAAAAATTTGCTTCTAAAGAAAAACTTTTTTATAATCTAAATGGAGAATATTTTGCTTATATTCCGAAAGACAAGGCTAAACAACAAAATCTTACTTTACAATCGAGAAATAGTTTAATAGGACATTTTACTGAAACTTGGGCTAAAAATATTTTATATCCTATAGCTAAAAAGTTTAATCTATACGCGTTAAATAATGTAGTATGCGAAGAAATTGGTTTAACTAAACAATCAAGCGCAGATATTGCATTTTGTAAAACGGCAGATACAAATCAAAAACCAGAAAATATAAAAATAATATTTGAAGTAAAGATGAGTATAATCTCAAATTATAAACTTGAAAATAATAAAGTAATATACATAGGCGATTATAAAACACATTGCGGTAATCCATCTCTTTTAAGAAGCGACTCTATGCTTAAAGCTATAGGAAAATCTATAAATATAAGAGTATCGAGTATTAAATCTTCTCATATACCTATAATTGTTTTAGGCAATAGTCCTATAACCGAAAATTATATTAAAAAAGTCAATATGTTGAAAAATACGGGAGTAATACAATCTTTTATTTCGTTAAATCCTAATCCTACAGAAACAAAATATATAAAAGAAACTCCTAATTTTGGTTTTAAAACTATAAACAAAGAAAAAGATTTATTAGATTTATTAGAAAATTTATTATCTAATGAACTTAATTATTTTTCTGCAATGCTTTCAAAACAAGAACTTGGAAATATTATTAAAATTGTAAGTAAAGAAAAAAGTAATGAAGATATTGCGTCAAAATTTTTTGAATTAATAAAGGAATAATTTATTATTAAATGAAAGGAACTAAAACAAGCTCATTTGGAACGAAAGGAAGAGTAGCTCATGATTCTTCTAAATTTTATAATTCAAAATTGTATAAAGAGATAAAAAATAATAATTCTGATATCATAGTTAATGAATTTCCAAACGAATTATTAAATACAATTATTGCTAGTTCATGCGAGAATATGAAAGATATTCCTAATAATTCTCTGCATTTAATGATAACCTCTCCGCCTTATAATGTATCGAAAGAATATGATGATGATTTATCTCTAAACGAATATTTGAATTTGCTTAAAAATTGTTTTACTGAAACTTATAGAGTATTGGTTGATGGCGGACGGGCTTGCATTAATATAGCGAATATTGGAAGAAAACCTTATATACCTTTATCCGATTATGTATCAAAAATTATGATTGAAATTGGTTTTAATATGCGAGGAGAAATTATTTGGAATAAATCGGCTGGCGCTGGAATATCTACGGCTTGGGGAAGTTTTCAAAGCGCAAGCAATCCTATATTGAGAGATGTTCATGAATATATTTTAATTTTTTCTAAAGGCAATTATAAAAGAGAAAGAGATAAAGAAGAAAAAGAATTAAGAAAAGATAATATAACTAAAGAAGAGTTTATAGAATGGACTAAAAGCGTTTGGACTATGAATACTGAAAGCGCAAAGAGAATAGGGCATCCCGCTCCTTTCCCCGAAGAATTACCGAATAGATTAATAAAACTTTTTTCATTTACAAACGATATTGTAATAGACCCTTTTATGGGAAGCGGAACTACGGCTATAGCTGCGATAAAGAATAATAGAAATTTTGTAGGTTATGAAATAAATGAAGAATATATTAATCTCGCTAATAATAGAATATTAAACTTGAAAGAAAAAAATTCATAATTGTATTATAATTAAAATTAAAATATAATTATAAATTGAAAAATTAATTAAGGAAATTTTATGTCAAAAACTATAAGATTAATTTATCCTCAATGGCAAGGCGGAGTTATCTCTAATTGGATACCCGAGCTTTCAGAAGAAGATTCTTCAAGAGGCTATTTTTTGGGTGCTCAATTATTAAATATGTTAGCTACTAAAAATGCCTCTCAAGAAACTTTTGAAGTTCCGATTTCTATGGATATAAGCAAAAGAGAGATAAAAAACGGAATTATGGATTATGATTTTATTCTTAATCAAAGTAAAGAAGCTCTTAAAATACTTGAAAAAAATAATCCCGATAAAATAATCGTATTCGGCGGAGAATGTTCCGTAAGCGTAATTCCTTTTACTTTTCTTAATAAAAAATATAATAACGATATCGCTATAATTTGGATTGACGCTCATCCCGATATTACTCTTCCAAACGATTCTTATTCAGGATATCATGCAATGGCTTTAACGGCTTGTATGGGCGAAGGCGATAAAAATATAATGTCTGCTCTTCCAAGCAAAATAGACGCTTCAAAAATTTTATTGGTTGAAATAAGAGATTGGGAGAGAGAAGAGATAAAATTAAGACAACAAAAATACGGAATTAAACATTTGACTCCTAAAGAAGTTTCTAAAAATAGCGACTTAATAATAAAATGGCTTAAAGAATGCGGCGCTTCAAAAGTTTTAATTCATTTTGATTTGGATGTCCTCGAACCTAAAGAATTAATAGCGGCTGTCGGAGTCGTTGAAAACGGAATGAAAATAAAAGAAGTAGTTAGAGTTATAAACGATATTGCGAACAAAAAAGAAATTGTAGGTTTAACTATAGCGGAACATATCCCGAGAGTTGAGATTATGATAAAAAATATTCTTGATAGATTGCCTTTAATTAATTAAAAATTTATTTAATTTATTTCTATTAAACTAATTTAAGATTAATTTTTTAAGTTGATAAGATTAACCCATTTATTATATAATTCTTTAATTTTCTTATCTAAATAATTTATAGCTTTATTTTTTATATCTTCGGGAATTCCATAAGCGGCTTCGGCAATGCTTCCAGTAATAGCCCCGAGAGTATCGCTATCGCCTCCGATTGAAATTGCATTTCTTATTGCATCTTCAAAATTTTCGCTTTCCAAAAATGAAACTAAAGCGGGAGGAAGGCTTCCCTGACAACTCACATCAAATTTATAAATCGGGCGTATTTCCTCTAAAGTAAAATCTAAATCGTATTGATATTTATTTTTTATATAATCTTTAAGTTTATTTTTATATTTTTCAATAGCGTTTTTTGATTTTCCATGACGCATAAAAAATATTGAAGATGCCGTAGCTTGCACTCCTTTTATTCCTTCGGGATGATTATGCGTAACTTCGGCGGATTTTTTAGCCAAATCTTCCGTTAATTTTAATCCTTCTTCAAAAGGAATATTTAATTTTGCAACCCAACCGCAAGGCGACACTCTCATTGCAGAACCGTTTCCCCAGCTGTTATAAGGCTCGGAATTTTCGGATTTAAGCCATCTTCTAAAAGAACGCCCATAACTTTTATCAATATAATTGCATCCCCATTTTTTCATTGACAAAATAAAATTTTCGGGTTTAGCACAGTTTATAATGGCATCCGCAATAGCTATAGTCATAACCGTATCGTCCGTAAAAAATATTTTTTCCAATATGCATAATATGGCTTGCATATTTTAAAGCCGATTCTATATCATGAGTTATCATAATTATAGTTATATTATCTTTACGATTTAATTCTTCAATCAAATTATACATTTCTAGCACGACATTTGGGTCAAGCCCAGAAACGGGTTCATCAAGCAAAAGTATTTTTTGAGTCGAACATAAAGCGCGGGCAAGCAGCACTCTCTGTTGTTGTCCTCCAGATAATTCCCTATAACAATGTTTAGAAAGTTTTTCAATTTTCATTTTTTGTAAAGCGTATTTCAAATTCATTTTTTCAACCTCATTATAAAACGGACGCATGCCACATCTACCCTGACATCCAGAAAGAACTATTTCCCTAACAGAAGCGGGAAAGTCTTTTTGAATCGCCGTTTGCTGTGGCATGTATCCAATTTCATTAAATTTAAGCCCGTCTCCCGTAAAAACCTTGCCGCTTATCATAGGCTGTAATCCGATAATTGTTTTCATTAATGTGCTTTTACCAGAGCCATTTTCTCCTACAATACAAATATAATCGCCCGAATTAACTTCAAAATTAATATTATTTAAAATAATTTTTGAGTCATATCCGATAGAAAGATTTTTACAAGTAAGTTGAGGCATATATTTATCCTTATTTTAAAGCTTCTCTCAATATATCAAGATTCTTTTCCATAACGGAAATATAAGTTATTCCGTTTTTTACATCGGACGAAGTCGTAGATTGCATAGAATCCATCGTCAAAACTTTTTGATTTTTTGAATAAGTGTTTGCGATAATGGTTTCTGCAATTTTATGATTTGCTCCCTCTATAGTCAAAACACATGGAAGTTTAAGCTCATCCGTCTTCTTTGAAAGAAAAGCGACAGTTTCAAAGCTTGCTTCCGTTTCCACCGAGCATCCGACAAACGCCGCATAATAATCAATCCCATAATCGTCTACAAGATAACGAAAAGGAAAACGGTCGCCAAATAAAACTATTTTTCTATTAGAGCCATTTACCATTTTCTTATATTCTTCATCAAGAGCGGAAAGTTTCTCAATATATGCCGAAACATTAGCCGAATAAATATCTTTATTTTTAGGGTCTATTTCCGATAAATTATCGGCAATAACCTTGCAAAGTATTTTAGCGTTTTTAAGAGACAACCAAACATGCTCGTCTTTTTCTTCTTCATGTTCATGTTTTTCTTCGGTTATTTCTTCATGATGATGGTCATGTTCTTCTTCTTGCATGCCTTCGATTAACTCTTCCGTTTTTACAGAGTCGCCAAGAACTTCTAAAAGATTAATTACTTTCATTTTATCATTTTTGGCATTTTTAATAGTGTCATTAACCCAACCGTCCGATTCTCCTCCGACATAAATAAACATATCGCAATCTGAAATTTTAGCTATATCGTTTATAGTCGACTGATAACTATGCAAATCAACGCCGTTATCCAAAAGCATAGTAACTTCAACATTTTTAACTTTATCGCCTAATATCTCGCATACCCAATCGTATTCTGGAAAAATCGTTGCGACTATGCTTAATTTGTCGTTTTTTGCAGTAGCGTTACTCTCGCCGCAGCTTATTTAATATAATAGCCGTCAAAAGAAGGCTTATAAAAGTATATATAATTTTATTCATTTTAATTTAATCTCCAAATTTTAAATTTTTTATTTTATAAACATTTTGATTTTTTAAGAATTTAAAAATATTGATAGAAATACAAAGATAAAGTAAATACTACGAAAAATTCGCTTTATAATTATACTTTAAACTTTGTATTTTATTTTAATTCAATTAGAAAGTTTTACTTTTAATGAAACTAAAGTTTGAATTAGAATTAATTTTAAATTTTTTATTATTAAAATTTTAGACGAGAAAACAAAAGTTATGGAAATAGAAATAACGGCTAACGCAGTCGAAAGTTTTTTTAATGTATTTTCGCATACGATTATATATTGACATATCGGACAATCTTCGCCTATGCAGTCATGATGAGATTCTATCGCTATATACATGACAGAAAATAGCATTCTAAAAATAAACGCCATTGTAAGCAATATAATTAATATTCGCTTTTTTACTTCCATAACTTAAAATCTTTTATTATTAAACAGTTTTAATACTGAATTTGTAAAAAATATATTGTTTTATACAAATCGATAATAGTATCGGTAAATAAAATATTATAGATAAATTTTAATAATATATAATATTGATAATAAACATAAAATAACTATATAAAAAATATTAATAAATTATAATTATTGAAAAAAATTAAATATTAGTATATAATAATGTCTTAATATGGTTTTATAAATATTAAAAAAGGTTTTATATTTAATGTATAAGAATGCGGTAAAATCTCATATTGATAGCGATATTAAAATTGTAAAAAAAAATATTACTCTATCAAAATTAATAGCGAACAAAGAGAATTTTAAATTATTGGCTATCGTAAACGAATCTAATAAATTAGTCGGAATAATAGATTATCGTCAATTATCGATTAGCGTTCTTAAACAATTATCAAAAAAAACTACGAAAAATATCGAAGCCGTTCTTAATAAAGAAATTTCTTTTTATATGAATAAAGATTTTATAACGGCTTATCCCGAAGACGATTTAGAAAAAATATTTGACAATATGCTTAAAAATAAAACCGAATATATAATAATTGTAGATAATAAAAATCATCCTTTGGGAGTTGCAAATTTATACGATTTATACGAAACGGTTATTAAATTAAAAATAAGAAATATCGGATTAAATATAAGTCTTATAGAAGAAAAATCCTCAATGGAAAAAGACAATGTTATAAAAAATCTTATAAAAGAAATCGACACCTTAAACGCTCAATCTACAATAGACGCTCTCACAGGATTATATAATGTTAGATTTTTCAATAAAGTGATAGACGAAGAAGTTGAAAGAGCTATAAGATATAATTATAATATGTCAATAATGTTTATGGATTTAGACCATTTTAAAAATGTAAACGATATATACGGGCATGACTGCGGAAATTTTATACTTCATGAAATCGGAAAACTTTTAAATAATTCTTCGGATAATATAAGCATTTTAAGGAAAAGCGATATAGCGATTCGATACGGCGGAGAAGAATTTTTAGTTATATGTCCGAACACAAAAAAAGAACAGGCTTATATTTTAGCCGAAAGAATAAGAAAAACTATAGAAAAAAAATCTTTCTTTTATGAAAAGAATATTATAAATATAACTATAAGTATAGGAGTGTCGGAATATAAACCTTCTTCAAAAAAAGCTATTTCTGACACTATAAAAGAATCCGACAGCGCTATGTATGAAGCAAAGCGTATGGGAAGAAATAAAGTTTCCGTATTTAATAATTAATTAAAAAATCATACTAAAACTTTTTCTCTATTTTCAATATTATTTTCCGTTTCAATACTCGCTTGATAAACTTCTTTCGCTTTATAATAATATTCTGCGGCTTTTTCGTAATTTCCTTCTATAAACTCTATATTTCCCAAATGAAAATAATCGTTTGATTTAGGCGAATTTTTTATATTCTTCATATATTTTGCCTTGCTTTGAGCTATATTAGGATAATTATCTCTTAAATTTTTATTTCTCAAATTTTTAAGCTCGATTGCGGCTGGAGTATTTGCAGGATATATTGATAAAGCTTGAATATACATATCTTCCGCTTTTTTATAATCTTTCATTTCATGCAAACAAACGCCATAATAATGATAATCGTTATAATCGGCTAAATCGCTTTCGACTAATATTTTATAAAAATTTATCGCTTCTTTATACATTTGATTTCTGTAAAAATAAGTAGCCATATAAACCAACGCGACTCTATCTCTATTATTTCTTTTCAATAAATATTTTGCTATTTCCAATCCTTCGTCCTCTTCTCCTAAAAGAGAGCATAAAGATAAAAACTCATAATAAGGATTAAGATTATGCGAATTATATAAAGTTATTCCTTTTCTGTATAATTCAAAAGCGTCTTTAAATCTACATTCTTTTTTGGCGATATCTCCCAAAATAAAATAGGCTTCTGACGACATCCAATATTCTAAAAAAGTATTTAAGAATATTTTTGCATGCTCGTAATCTCCGCTTTCAAATAAAGATAAAGCTATTTGCAAATACGATTTCATATCGTTTCCGTTGCTTAATCTCATACTTCTTTTTAGAGCTTCTATAGCCTCGCCATCGACTCCCTTCCTTAATAAATCTTCCGCAAGATTGCTTAATTTTACCGCTTTAGTTCCTATATGCATAGTCTCTCTCCTTTTTATTTTAATAAGATGTTCGGACAAAAACTTCTTTAGAAAAATTACTTTCTATATTTCCGCCCTCGCCGCCTATAGCAGTAACAGCGAAATAATAAATCTCGCCGTTTTTTAATCCGTTTATAACATATTCGTTTTGATTTCCTATTATTATTGGAATATTATCGGCATTATTATAAATTCCCGATTTAGTTCCGTAATATATTTTATAACCCGTTATATTTTCATGAGAGCCGTCCCATTTTAGCACGACTGAATTATTAACCGCAATAGCAGTTAAATTAACGGGATTTTTTGGCATCTTTCCTCTATGATAAACAATTTCAACATTATTTAATATTGGGCTTATATTTCTTTCGCTATTGCTTTCAAGAACGGCTTTTATTTGAATATATCTTCCACTTGAGATAATATTTTTTGCATCTAAAAATTTCCATTCTATAAAATCATCTTCGGGCAGAAAATAATTATCTGAAATTCTATAATAAATATCCATATAAGTTCCGTTTGAAATATTAGCCTTATAATCTATATAATCTATAAAAATGTGATTATCTTTTAAGTCTATAACTTCGCTTATTAACTCGCCTCTTTTTAAGTATTTATATAAATTAAAATTTTTCTTAAAATTTGGAGTAAAAGAAAAAGAATCAATCGCTCCGATAAATCCCTGCCCTAAATATAAAGGCTCGTAAATTATATTATTTATATTAAACGCGTAAGGCGAACCGTTAATATCTCCCGTGCTTGTTAAATAAATTATTTCTTCTTCAAGTCCGTCAATATATTTTACCAATTTTCCCGTTTTAGAATCAAAACTTACACAATGATGCCGCCATTCGTTAGGTTTTAAAGTCTCTCCTACAGATAAAGTTATATTTGAATATTTGCCTTCATACATAAACAAATTATTAAACTGCCAAACTAATTTTCCGTCTATTATGCTCGCTCGAATTCCCGAATATTTGCTTTTCTCTCCGTCTTCGTCATTATATATCGCTATTTTTGAAAGAACTTTAGAATTCATCCTTACTTGATAAGGATTTAAATAAAATTCTATATTAAAACTATTTATCGAATTTTCTCTCGAATCAAAATAACTTTTATTGTCTATTTTTATGAAAGATTTTCCATTTGGAAGCAAAACAGCCTTTCCGCCAGAAACTCCATCTATATATTTAATATCTTTGCTATAATTAATATTATTATAATTAACCGTATTGGCAAAAGCGGGTTCAAATAATTCTGACATTTCCGAAGTATTATTATTTTTCATTGAAGAATTATTTAATATAAAACCATTTTGAGTATTATTAACCGAACTATAATATATATTATTATAATTTGAAAATACATTATAAACTTCGCCGTTTAGATTAACATATAAAATAAATATTATAAAAACTTTTAATTTTATATAAGGCATTTAAATTCCATAAATAAAAAATATTCTTATAATAATTATTCGGCTTTATTTGATTTTTCATTAAATATTATTTAAGATATATATTTGCAATATAAAAGAATTAAGGTATAATTCTTATATTTATATTACTTGACAAAAATATTGTATCTTTATACAATATAAAATATTAATTTTAATTTTGGAGAAAATAAATGGCTACAGCTAAAAAGAAAGAAAATACTGAAATAAAAAAAGACGGTAAAAATGAAGCGATAGATGCGATTACCGACCAAATAAATAAAAAATATGGACCTGGTTCTTTTATGCGACTTGGCAGTAATAAAACCGTCAATGTAGATGTTATATCAACGGGAGCTTTAACTTTAGACCATGCGCTTGGAGTTGGCGGAATACCGAGAGGAAGAATAACGGAAATATACGGACATGAAGCTTCGGGAAAAACTACGCTTACTCTTCATATAATAGCGGAAGCTCAAAAGGCGGGAGGATACGCGGCATTTATAGACGCGGAACATGCTTTAGACCCGACTTATGCAAGCGCTTTGGGAGTCGATATTGATAATTTATATATTTCGCAGCCAAACTCTGGAGAAGAGGCTTTAGAAATACTTGAAAAAGTTGTTTCTTCTACGGCTTTCGATATAGTCGTTGTCGATTCGGTTGCGGCTTTAGTTTCAAGAGCGGAACTTGCGGGAGATATTGGAGACGCTCATATTGCTTTACAGGCTCGTTTAATGAGTCACGCTTTAAGAAAATTAACTGCAATAATAAGCAATACAAATACCGCGGTAATATTTATTAATCAATTAAGGCAGAATATAGCGACTACGGGATATGGCGCTGGACCAACAGAAACTACTACGGGCGGAAAGGCTTTAAAATTTTATTCTTCCGTTAGACTCGACATTAGAAGGACGGAATGGATAAAGAAAGGAGACGAAACTATTGGACATAAAGTAAAAATTAAAGTGGTAAAAAATAAATTGTCCGCTCCTTTTAAGGTTGTCAATTTGGAAATTATATTTGGGCATGGAATTTCTACCGAAGGTTTATTAATCGATTTGGCAATGGAAGCGAAAATTATTACAAGAAGCGGCGCTTGGTTTTATTATAATGGAGAGCAAATAGCTCAAGGAAAAGAAAAGGTTAGAGAAATACTTGCATCCGACACTAAAATGAGATTGGAACTTGAAATACAAATAAGAGAAAATTTGAATATGGGCGGAATCGATAAAGTAAAAGAAGAGCTTAACGAATATTTGGAAAGTCAAAAAAACAAAGACGATAAAACCGTTAAAAGCGATAAAAAAGAAGATGGCGATTTAAATAAAAATTCTATTTCAAATAAAGATGATACGAGCGATTTATTGATTAAAACGGTAGAATAATTTAATTAAAAATTAATTTGGATTAATTCGTTATTTAATTATGAAAGTAATTTATAGTTTTATGATATGAAAGGAGTATAAAATGAAAATACTAAAAAACATATTTTTAATAATATTTATATTTCCCTGCATAGCTTTCTCTGTTAACCTTGAAATTTCTTTTGGTGGAGGAGTAGGCGGTTCTATGGAGTTTAGCTATACTGAAGGACTTGATACTATTCCAAGCGAAAATGGAAGTAGACTAGACAGCGGACTTTATGCAAACACCTTTTTAGATATAGGTGCTAATTTTGATATTAAGAATATGGGAGCTTTAAATAGCGTAAGTATTCTATTTGAAACGGGATACAATTATTATATGAGATATAGGACACAATATAAAGATGAAGATATAGCTAAATATAACCATTTGGCTGAATATAAAGATATTTTTTATTATCATAATTTAATATTGGGTATATTGCCTAAACTCAATTTTAATAACGGTATCTCGTTCGGTATAGGCGCTGGTATTTTTCTACCTCTATATAGCGAAGTAAAGCATAAAGGGAAGAATGCATGGGGCAAAGAAATAATGACAGGATTGGGAAAATATGTAGGTATTAATAAATTTGATTTTAATAAAATATCTTACATGTATAAAGTTCCAATAATGCCATATATAAAATTAAATTTGGAGAAAAATTTTTATATTTCGGATAGTTGGGCTTTTAAAATCGGCGGAAATATCTTATATAATTTTGGTATGGAATTTGACATGGATAAATTGAAATCTGATACTAATATATATGGATACGATAAATATAATTTTTCTTCATTGTCGTTTGAGGTGTCTTTTGGTTTCGGGTTTGGACGCCCTAAATAAAGTATTGGTTTTAAACTATAATGTTTTACCTCCTAATAAAATACCCCGTAGAAATGCGGGGTTATTTTTTATAGATTGCTCCGGTCTAAAAGCCTTGTAATGATAATATTTTTATAAAGTAAAAAATTTAAATAAAATTAATTATTTAGAGGTAATGGAATATAATTTACGTTGTTTAATTTGATAAAATTTAAAATAAATAAACTACACCATAATTATTAAACTTTAAATTTAAACTGTTAATGTTTTCGCTGAGGCTACTGCCCACAGAGTGAGTAGGGCTTCACTCTAACCATAGGTGTCCGTACGGGAGATGGTTTTTAACCTATCATTGACATCAAAAAAGTAAGAAGAAATTTTGACTTTCCTTGTATACAAAAGAAAACTTTAATTCATTAAGTAAAAATAAATTTTTTCAAATCCGCATTTATAATTATTTATTAATTTTATCAAACATTTATTATATATAATTCTTTCTAAATGTTAATATTCTCTAAACTGTAAATATATTTTATTGACATTTGCAAATAAAATAATATTCTTAAATAAAAGTTTTTTAAATAAATTAATTAAAAGTTAAATCTAAATTAAAAATGAAGGTTAGAAAAATGAATAAAAACGAAATTAAATCAAAATATATGATAATCGAGGGAATCGTTTCGGTTATCGTAAATATATTGTTATTTGCTTTCAAATACGCTGTTGGAATATTTTCGGGTTCGCTTTCAATTATTGCGGACGCTTGGCATTCTTTAAGCGATTCTATAAGCAGTATAATAGTCATAATCGGCGGAATATTTTCAAAAAAGCCAGCGGATAAAGAGCATCCTTTTGGACATGGAAGAATCGAACTTATAACGAGTTTCATCGTTGGAATAATGCTCATTTTTATAGGTTATACTTTTTTTGCCGAAGCTATAAAAAATCTTTTAAATAAACAAACGGCGACTTTTAATAAAATTTCTATTATTGCAATGATAGTGTCTATTATTATAAAAGAAATTTTGGCTCAATATTCTTTTTGGGCTTATAGAAAATCTGGAGCGAAATCATTATATGCGGACGCTTGGCATCATAGAAACGACAGCATTACATCTATAATAATTTTAGTAGGAATTTTAATCGGAAAAAATTTTTGGCAATTAGACGGCATATTAAGTATAATCGTTTCAATCGTTATATTTATAGCAGCTTTCGATGTTATAAAATCAAGCATAAAACCTTTAATTGGAGAATATCCTTCCGAAGAAATTATAAATAAAATAAAAAATATTGCGAAAGAACTTAATTTAAATGCGGAGAGTTTGCATCATTTCCATATACATATTTACGGCGCTCATACGGAAATTACTTTTCATATTCGCTTTCCAAAAGATATGACAGTTTTTGAAGCTCATATTATGTGCAGTTGTATAGCCTCTATATTAATAAATTCCGATAAGGATGATTATATAAATATGCATATAATTGATGTTGGCATATCTGAAAAAGATAAGTATAAAATTGCTACGCTTAAAGAAATAAAAAATTTTAAAATTAAATATTATATCCCAAATATAGAACAGTATAAAAATTGGTTTGGAAAAATGTATAATAAAGCCCATTTCAGTTACTCTATGTTCGCCAGACTTTCTATTCCTAATTTAATAGAAGAGGATAAAATACTCTATCTTGATTGCGATATTATAGTTAATAAAAGTTTAAATGAATTATTTAATACAGATATTTCAGATTATCATTGCGCGGTTGCGAGAAGACATAAAATAACAGATGAATTAGAAAGAGATAAATTTTATATTGGCTTAAATAAAGAACATTATTATTTTAATAGCGGTGTATTGTTAATTAATAATAAATTGTGGAAAGAAAATAATATATTTGATAAATTTTTAGATTATATTAATAACGGAGGCAAACTATTATGGGGAGACCAAGCCGTATTAAATATCACATTGAAAGATAAAATAAAATTGATAGATAAAAAATATAATTTTACAAGTTGCAAAAGTTCTGTTTCTATGGATAACATTGATATTTATGATATAAAAGATATAGTAATTTTGCACTATATAACCGACCAAAAGCTTTGGAAAGAATATTGTCCAGATTTATTATTTATAGAGAAATTTTGGGAATATTTTTGCATAACGCCATATTTTATAGAAAATACGGGAAAGGATATACAAATAATGATAAATCAAAGAATTAATAATTTAGAATTAAGGTTAAAGACAACTTATAGCATAGATAAATTAATTGATACTTTAGCTTGGTGGATACCAACTAAAAAATTAAGAAATAATTTTAGAAATAAATTTAAAATCGCAGAGCAGTAATGTTTGAATATGCTTATCGAAAAACGGCATAATATATTTATTATCGGAATTATATTTTAAAATATTATTACCGTAAAGTTTAATTTTGACAGATAAAATTATTCTGTTATAATACAATTTATATAAGAGTTTAATATTTATAAAAAACAAAAATACGATTTTTGAATAAAAATAATATAAAGTTAATTTTGGAAATGATTATTCTATTTTCTATCTTTTTGTAGCCGATTTTAAATCTATTCCCAAAATAAATAAAAATATAAAACCTATTATTGTAATCGGAACTATTCCCATAATATGATAAACCAAAGCGTAAGGAGCAGCGATTGATTTATCTACTCCAATTAACGAAAGCCCAAAAATTATCGCCCACTCGAAAGGTCCTATTCCCGAAGGAGCGGAAGGAACTGCGAAACCAAAACCGCCCGCAGCAAATATGAATAAAGCGATTATAGGAGAAGCCTTTATATCGAAAGCGGTTAAAAGAAATCCTATAGTAAATATTTGTCCGATTAAATATAATGCAGTGTATAAAAAAATTAAAAATATATGTTTAATGTCGCTTTTAATTCCTATTCCGTCTATAAAATTGCAGGAAAATTCTATTAATTTAATCGATATTTTTTTAGGTAATACTCCGAATACTTTATTAAAAACTTTATGAGCGAAAGATTTATTAAAACTCAAAAATACTAAAATTATTATTCCGATAACCGAAATTACAAATAAAGAAATCGCCGCATATAAAACGGTGCCTGGCAAATTTGGTATAAATATAAGCGAAATTGAAAGTATAACGACTCCCGTTATTATGTCAAATAATCTTTCTGTTACAACGGACGCAAAAACTGCGGATTTGCTTATTCCTTCTTTAGCGCCTAAAATATAAGCTCTAACGACTTCGCCAAGTTTTGCGGGTAAAATATTGCTTGCCATATAGCCGATATAAACGGATGCGATTATAGTTCTTTTTTTTATTGGCTCTTTTAACGGAATAAAACATTCCCATCTTAAAGCCCGAAATACTATTATAACAACGCTTAAAATTAAAGAAATTATAACATAAGGAATTTTAACATTTTTTATTATCTCTATAGATTCTTTTAAATCTATTCCTCTGAAAGCGAAATATAAACAAATAACGCTTATTATTATTCCTATTATAATTTGAATAATTGTTTTATAATTTTTTTTCATTTATCAATATTCCTTAATTATAAATATTTAAACTATCTTACAAAATTTTTCATAAGAGCGATAAAATTTTCAAAATCGTTAAGCATTTCTCTTGCAATACCGACATTAAATTTTTCTAAATTAGACGCTTTAATGCCGTTTGAAATTTCTATTTTAGTTCCGTTAGCGCAATCTTCTATAACATTTTTCAATATCGTTGTTAAATCCAAAACCGAATTATAAACATTTAAAACTATTTTATTTCCTTCCGTATCTATTTTTTTTACCATATTTTCTATTAAATCTCTGTTAGCGTTTGCTTTACTTTTTGACACGAGCCAAGTTTTGAGTCTCTTAAAATTATCGGATTCGGGACTCAAAGTGGAATCAAACATTTGAATTTCCGTTTTAGAATCATTTAAAGTATAAAAAGCGTCCAAACCTTGAGAGCCTCTTTCTTTATGAACAAACTCGCATCCTAAAAACATATCGTTTAATGGCGCTTTATATTCCATATCAAATATTTCTGTAACGAAAGTTTTAATATATTGCAAAGGCTCAACGCATGTAAAAATTTCGCAGTCGTATTGTTCAAGCTGAGAATTTTTATCTTCGTTAATATTGGGAAGTTTCATTATTTCAATTCCGCTGAAAGCTTTATTTCTTATGCTTGCAATTTTACTGCTCTTTATATCTTTAATTATGCTTTCCATATCGCTTTTTAAGTTTTTAGTAAAATCGGTAATATAATTTACAAATATATTAACATCCGAATAAGATACATGGCATTTATAAGTAAAATCTTTAAGAAGAAAAATTATTATATCGCTTAATAAATTTGGAGTTTGCAAATATCTTAATCTTGTTAAAAAAGCTCTCATATTTTTATCGGATATAGCGGGAATTCCAACATATTTGCAAAAAACATTTAAAGCCGACATAAGCTCTTTTTTTATCATTATGTTATTAACGGCATCGTCTAATTTCGACAAATCGTCAACTACTTGAGGATTAGAACAATTTTTAAATGTCGGATTTGAATTATAAACTCCGTCCACAAAAGAAGGACAGAAAGACCTTAAAAATAAAAAGAAATCGAATTTTGATATATTTGCAAAATCTTTAAGCAAATTAAAAGTTAAATTTATTTCCTTTCCGTTTTCGCCGCTCAAGTAATTTTTGAATTTAACAAAATTTTCTTTAGTCTTTAAAAAAACATTGTTAGGATTTTCTCCCGCTTTAATTCTCTCAAGCATATATTCTTTATTTAAAGTGGAATATATTTCTTTAATATCTTTAGTAAAAGAAACTTCTATTAAATAATACGAAAACTGTTTTCCGTCTTTAACTATAAACTCGTCTCTTAAAGAATTTAATAAAGGTCCAACGACTTTATACATTTCAAATATAAACTTTGCGCAATTTGCCGTTATCGCTTTATTCTTTATATCTACAAAACGATATTTTTGAGCGGATATTTTTTTTGCATATTCTTGAACTCTCATTTTTTCCACTAATTCTGGAGTTCTGATATTTAATAAATTGTATCTAATATAATCAAATAAATTCACGGATATTCCTCTTAACCTATTTTTATATTAAGATATATAATATACTAAATTTTATAATATTTAAAGCGTTTATTTTATAAAAATATTTATTATAATCATTAAAATATTGATTTTTTATTAATAAAAATTAAAATGTTTTCATTATGACAGAATACTTAAACACAATAATTAAAACTCGTTTATTTGACAATATAGACAAAAAAGAAATTCCTAATATTTTGAATAATTTTAAATCTCAAAAAAAATTATACGAAAAAGGAAATATAATAATAGATATGGGAGATAAAGTAGAAGCGATATATTTAATATTAAACGGAAAAATTGAAATCTCGAAAGAATATGACGATACAAGAAAAAATATAGTCAATATACTTGAAAGCGGAGAGATATTCGCCGAAGCTATGGCTTTATCAACAAATAAAATATCTCAAATAACTGCAATATCTTTAAGCAAAAGCGAAATATTAAAAATAAATATAAAAGATATATTCGATAATAATTTAGAAAAAAATAAAAATATATTTATAGAAAATTTATTAAAAATAATTTCTGATAAAAATAAATTTCTTTCAATGAAAAACGATATTTTGAGTCAAAAGAGTTTGAGAAGCAAAATTATTTTATATTTAGAATATATGTCTAATATGCAAAAATCGGAAAAAATAAATATTCCTTATAGCAGAGATAAATTAGCCGAGTTTATATCCGCCGACAGAAGCGCTTTATCGAGAGAATTAAATAGACTTGCAAAAGAAAAAATGATAGAGCTTAACGGAAATAAAATAAATATTATAGATATATAATTTAATTTTTATTCAATTATTTCAAATTAATTATTTCTAAAAAATAATGCGGCGCAACCTAAAACTCCCGCATCGTTTCCTAAAGAAGTGGGTTTTATTTCAAGATTATTAACCATCATTCTTAAACCGTAATTTTGAACTCCTCTTTTAATATCGTTTATCATCATATCGAAATCTTTGCATAAACCTCCGCCGATAAGAACCAAATCCAAATCAAGCATATTCAAAGCTTGAGCTATAGACATTCCCAAATAATAAGAACATTCCGCTATAGTTTCTTTCGCAAGAATATCTCCGTTTTTAGCGGCGTCAAATAAAGCTTTAGCCTTTCCTTTATCTAATTTTTCGTAAGTTAAAGTAGTAGGAATAAGATTTTTATGAATCTTCTGTTTTGCCATGTTTATAAATCCCGTAGCGGAAGCGTATCTTTCAATGCATCCCGAAGAACCGCAATTGCATCTATCTCCGTCAGGGACAACAAATACATGCCCAAGCTCTCCCGCTCCGCCCAAAGCTCCCGTGAATAATTTTCCGTTTAAGACAAATCCTCCGCCTACGCCTGTTCCTAAAGTAATAAACATTATTGATTGATAATTTTTTTCTTTACCGCTTCCGTATTTAGCTTCACCCAAAGCTGCAGCGCTCGCATCGTTTACGGTTTTTACGGTAAGATTAAATAAATCGCCTATATCCGAAAATTTTATTCCATGTAGTCCAGGAATATTTTCAGCTCCGCCTAAATGTAGAGTTTCTTTATTCATTACTCCAGGACTATCTATTCCCAAACCAATCGCTTTATAATCTGCAGGAATATGAGATTTTAATTTTTCAATAACTTCTTTTATTCTTTTTTTATGCTCTTCGGTTGTATGATTAGCATTAACATCAAAACTTTCTTTATATAAAATATTTCCGTTTTCTTCTACAATCGCTCCTTTCATAGAAGTTCCGCCAATATCTAAAGCTATAACTATATCTTTCATTGGAATATCCCTAAAAAATATAATAATATTTATTTAATTATTAATATTATCAAAAGGATTATAAGTCAAAGAAGTAGGCTCTTCTTTAGAAATATAATTTTGAGTTTCTTTCTTTGTTTGAGCTTCCATATAATCTTTTCTCGATAAAGATATTCTATGTTTGCCTTGATTAACCTCTCTCACTACAAAAGGATAAGTTTCTCCGATTTTTAAAGCTTCTTCCAAATTAGCTCCTTTAGGCAAATCAATTTGAGAGATATGCATAAAACCTTCTAAATTATTTTCCAAAGAAACTACAGCTCCTGATTCTACTATAGCTTTTACAATTCCATCGACAACCGAACCAACAGGATGCTCTTTTTCAAATACTCTCCAAGGACTTTCTTTAAGATGTTTATGGCTTAATTTAATTCTCTGTTTATCTCTATCTATAGATAATATAACCATATCGATATCTTCGTTTTCTTTAATATAGTCTTTTATATTAACTATGCTATTTATCCAATCGAAATCTCCAATATCGCATATTCCTTCTAAACCGTTAGGAAGTTCAAATACGGCAAAATTCTTTAATACTCTTTTTGGTTTGCATTTTACTATACTTTTTACGGGGAAATCTCTACTTACTGTATCCCAAGGATTTTCTTGAGCCTGCTTTAATCCTAAAGTTAATTTTCTTTCAGGAACATCTATAGCTAATATTTTGCATTCCAAATAAGCGCCTTTTTTAACAAAATCGCTCGGACTGTTTACATGAGAATTCCAACTTAAATCGGAAATATGAATTAAACCTTCGACATCATCGTAAACTTTAACGAAAGCGCCGAATTTTTTAATATTAGTAACTTCGCCTTTTATAATATCGCCTACATGATATTCTTCTATAAATTGAACCCAACTATCATTTTCAAGTTGCTTTAATCCTAAATCTACTCTATGTTTTTCTCTATCAATAGAAAGAACCTTAAGAGCTCTTTCTTCTCCTCTCGTTATTATATCTTTAGGATTTATTATTTTAGCCCAAGACATATTTTCTCTATAAAGAAAACCGTCCAAACCTTCTGTAATTCCAATAAAAGCTCCGTATCTTTCTATATTTTTAACTTTTCCATTGATTATATCGCCTTCTTTCAAATTATTTAAGAAAGTTTCTATATTTGAATTTTGTTTTTCTTCTTGATACGCTCTTCTTGAAACTACTATATCTTTTCCTTTTTTCTTTATTATTTTAAAATCGTATTCTTTGCCTATATGCTCTTCGTCTTTAATTCCTTTATTTATTTCTATTTGAGAGAAAGGACAAAAAGCTTGATAACCCATTATAGATATATTAAAACCGCCTTTTATAACCTCTTTTACTATTCCTTTAACCGACTTATTATTTTTAATCGCATCTTCTATTACAAATTGCGCTCTTCTTTTGTCTAATTTCGCTTTCGATAATATAAAGTATCCGTTATCATTATCAACCGAATCTATCAAGGCTTCTAATTCTTCGCCTATATAAGGTTCTCTTTCAAATTCGCTTCTGTTTATTTTACCTTCTACTTTATAATTAAGGTTTATAAAAACATCGGAATCGTCAAATTTTTCAATTTTTCCTTTAACGATATTTCCAACTTTGTAGGAATTATTATTATCTCCTTCGCCGAATTCCTCTACGGCTTTAAGAAATTCATTTCTTTCTTGTTCGTTTGATAAATTATTATCTTCCATTATTCCCTCTCTATTCCTTAAATTATCGGAATTTATATCAAAAATACTAATTGTTTTTTTATTTAAAAATATATCGGTAATTTCTTCTGCAACTTCATCTATAGTCATATTTGTAGTGTCAATTATAATAGCGTTTTCAGGCACAACCAAAGGACTATCTTTTCTATTACAGTCGTATTTATCTCTTTTTTTTATACTCTCTTTAACCGTTTCAAAACTTATATCAACTTCTTTCGATAATTCTTCTTTATATCTTCGTTTTGCTCTCTCTTCAAGCGATGCCTCTAAATAAAATTTATAATCTGCATTTGGAAAAACCACGCTTCCTGCATCTCTTCCGTCTAAAATATAATTACCTTCTTTCGCTATATCTCTTTGCAAATCTACCATTTTTCGTCTAACCGAACTTATAGCCGACACTTCCGAAACAAATTTAACGACTTTTTCTTTTCTTATATCTTCGGTAATATCTTGTGAATCTAAATATATTCTATAATTGCTATCGAAACCGATATTTAGTTTATTTAAAGCGTTTATAACCTCTTCTTCATTTTTTATATCTACTTGATTTTCAATCATATATAATGTTACGGCTCTATACATAGCTCCAGTATCTAAATATTTAAAGCCCAATTTATCCGCTATCAATTTAGCTACAGTGCTTTTTCCAGCGCCCGATGGACCGTCAATAGTAATTATTTTGTATGAACTTGACACTTATAACCTTTCTTATAAAATATAATTTTGAATACGGATTATAACATAAATAAATATAATTGTAAATAGCTTAAAATTAAAAAATTATAAATAAAATATGCATTCAATCCAATTTATAAATTCAAAATTATTTCATTATTAAAATTACATATTATTCTAATGAATAAAAACAGGAGATACAATATTAAAGATTGCATCTCCTTTAAATTACAAAAAGTTTAGAATATAAAAATCATATTAACTTAACTACCCGCACTATTAGTTTTTGTTAGAGTTCCGCTATAAGTATCTTTATAACCTCCATCATAAGTAGTAGAAGCTATATATTCAATAACATTTACGGTATTGCCAGAGATAGTGAATTTTATGTATTCTTTAACATTACCATCATCTACATATGAGACACTCGTATCGGTAGCATTATATGAGCTATAGGCAGAATATTCAGAGCCTGATTTATATACTTCAGTGCCAGCAAAATCCCTATTTAATGCTCCATTCCCCTCTACGCCTATTACTTTTACTTTATTGTTTTCTATAAGCAACCCAAACTCCAGACTCGTTAATCCAGTATCTGAGCCTTCATGAGCCGTGCGGTTAAGAGTGCCAGAATATTCTGCTTGAGCAGTCAAGTCAGTTGCTTTGTCTCCCGTAGCTTTTGGAACAGAGTATCCACTACCTCCCGTTTTGTCGTCATTTTTGCAACTTATCGCAAACAAGATAATAAACGATAAGAGCATAATAATAATTTGTTTAGATTTCATTGTGAAATCC
>ERZ1673700.660-NODE-660-length-42009-cov-6.675097_pt1 | contig 42009 bp, 53 predicted proteins | sample MGYA00580230_ERZ1673700 | MGnify/ENA primary metagenome ERZ1673700 (study PRJEB41218, sample SAMN15661782) | gut metagenome | host: Homo sapiens | place: Canada: London | collected 2015-08-20/2019-03-30 | study: EMG produced TPA metagenomics assembly of...
GAGGGTGCTGACGGATGTGGAATTATGAAAAACGCCTCGAGTATCCTGTAAACATTACGACACCAAACCCCAAAATCGCCCAAATTATCATGAGTCAGTATGGTGGCCCGGAGTTCCGTACCAGATGATACGGAAAAATCCAGTGTTTATGCGGGTTTGCGGACTTTCGGGGAAAAATCAGGAAACGAAAAAGTCAAAATACATGGTTCCGGAAGCTTTTTCGTAGACGATACGATCCACGATGGAGCGGAGCAGAAGTCCTTTTTTCTCGGCTGGTTCCTCTGGATTTTTCAGAATATCATTGATGTTTTTTATCTCTTTCCGGAAATCTTCTTTCGAGATTGTTTCCGGCAGGGCGGCGGGTGTAAGCACGCGGTCCAGTTCTTTCTGCAGGCTCTGCCGTTCTTCGGCGAGCCTTTTTTTGTTTGCTCCGTATTCCTCCAGTGTATCAATCCCATTTTCAAAAGCCATCTTCACGCGGGCTTCGCGGACGGCCAGATGGTTAAGAGTCTGCTGCAGCCGCTGGATGGTCTCATCGTCTTCTTGCTCCTGCTTTCGATCGCGGACTGCGAAGGAGAAGTCCACGCCGGCAAGGATATCATCGAAGTAGCGGTAGACGGTCCGCTCTGCTTTGGCAACTGTGATCGAGTTGGAGCCTTTATGGAAGCCTTTTGCATATTTCCAGCATTGAAAGTACGGACAAGATGTGCTCCCGGCCGTTACCGTCATCGTAGCACCGCATACGGGGCATTGTAGAAGACCGGACAGCCAATGGCGGCAGGTGGATGGGTTGCGGCTCTTTGGAGATCGTCTGCGGGCATCCATGCGTTTGATACGCTCCTGATAGCGTGCCGGATCCAGCCGCGTCTCGTGTGTGCCATCGAAAGAGATCCCATTCCAGACCACGGTACCAGCGTAGAAAGGATTACGCAGTACACGTTCGATCGAGCGGCGCTCCATGAGATTTCCGCGCCGGGTGCGGTATCCGAGGTCGTTGCATTTGCGTGCAATCGCTGTCGGGTCCAGATGCTCGAAGTCGTACTGATCCATGATGTACTTAACAATCTGGTATTCTGTCTCATCGATGACAAACGGTTTACCACCGCCAACGGCCCGATATCCGAGACAGGGTGTTGCCTGGTAGCCGTGCTGCAGCGCTTTTTCCTTCATGCCGCGCAGGACTTCACCGGATAGACGGATCGAGTAGTATTCGTCCATCCATTCGATAATACGCTCGATCAACGTACCGAACGGACCGTCGATCAGCGGCTCTGAGATACTGATCACATCTACATTGCTCTTTTTCAGCAGTGATTTGTAGACGATGGATTCCTCCTGGTTACGGGCAAAACGGCTGAATTTCCAGACAAGGATCACGTCGATTGGGTGGGATTCCTGTTTAGCAAGGGCGATCATCTCCTGAAATTTCGGCCGCCGGTCCGCATGCCGGCCGGAGACAGATTCTTCGAAAATGAACTCTTTTGCAATGACAATCCCGTTTTTCTTCGCGTAGTCCAGAAGCAGACGCTGCTGGGCATCCGGAGAGAGTTCTGTCTGATCCGCGGTACTGACGCGGATGTAGAGAGCACCATTTTTAAGTGCTGACATAATATCACCTTCTTCAATTTTAAGTATGAGAAAAAACGCCAAAACAAACGTTCTGCTTGTCTGACGTTTCCGAAGATGATACAATATGTTTTGTCGAACTGGTATCATTCTTCGGAATGTTACTGAGCCGTCCTGGTGCGCCAACACCGGGGCGGTTTTTCTTTTATTCGAAGTTTTTCAGTAATTCCGCGATTGTGATCTGCAGATCGCCGTAGATACCGACGGTCAGCGGCTGATCGAAAGGAACGATCATCGGCGCGGCATCTTCTTCGTAGCGGTATATGGTGGTTCGCCTCCGGGCCAGATCCACGATCCAGTATTCCCGGACACCAGCCTCGGAATAGAGAGTATTTTTTGTGATATAGTCCATCTTCCGGCTACTGGGAGAGACGATCTCCACGATGAAGTCCGGTGCGCCGTTGATTCCCTTTGGCGTAATCTTGCTCCGGTCGCAGACAACGGAGATATCCGGTTCTACGTAAGTCGTATCATCCGCCTGCAGATTCACGGCAAGCGGTGCCGGAAGTACCTGGCAGGAACCGTTGTGGCTGCGGATATAGTCCCGGATCGTAGCGGAAAGCTCCATGCAAAGCGTCTGGTGCAGATAGCTGGGCGGCGCCATCATATATAGTTTTCCGTCGATCAGTTCGGCACGTTCGCCTTCTGGGAGAGAGTAGATGTCTTCAATAGTGTAGTGCTGTGGGTTGGGTAAGGGCATTGGATCGACTCCTTTCTGTGAAATAATTACCATTTCTTTTAAAATCATTGCCAAAATTCCATCACCTGTAATGAGGGGACGAAACGTATTGCATAATTATCTATTGTGACAAGGTTTTCTCCGTATTTTCTACTGTAGCATTCCAAAGCTTCCTGTAAATATTCTTCTGTCACCTGCAGGTATTCAGCCATTTCGTAAAGAGAACGGCAGTGGTGTTTATAACATTCTATGATGCCGATCAGACCGATCTGCATATCATATCCATGGAGACGGGCACGGAGTTCCTGTTTTCGGTTTTGGATTTCATCCATGTTTAGAATATTTCCAAAGCTGGTAAAATAGTGTCCAAGTTCTTCGGCGAGAACGCAGGACTTTTCTGCCTGAGTTTCGATGCTTTTACGGATGGCAATGCGCCGGCCGCGAATCAGACCATCGTGAACGGTCAGCGGCTGTTCTTTTACAGCCAGATCGAGCTGATCGGCAGTGTCTAAAAGTTCTTCGTAATTCAAACGTTATCACCTCTTTTGAATCTGAAAAATCACTGTTTGACAAATATCTGAAAAATCAGTATAATATACTTATCAAGACAGCCAGTAAGGGAAGTCAAGGTTCCCCGTCCTGGCAAATTATATTAAGCTATGAAATAGCCGCCTATTCTTTACCAGAGAGCAGGGCGGCTATTTCTTATGTGTGTATGTAAGAATGGATACAATCAGACTGGCTGTTGTCAGAATAATCATAAAGATCTCGTAATCGCTCATAAGCATCCTCCTCCTGTCAAGCTCAGGTCGGAGAACCACAGCCGCTCTACTGGCTGCCTGGATAAATATATTATATTGTCAAAGATACCTGCGTGTCCCAAATGGACACGCTTTTTTAATCCCATTTAGAATCATCGTCCATAATGTCGATGTCATGCTGAATGTCTTCCGGAGTGGCTTTGACATCGGTGCGGGCATGAGCTGCGAGCAGTTCGTTATCGGATGTATGTTTGGAAAATATTTTATATTTTTGAAAAGCTTTTTCGTAAGCAAGAAGTCTGTTCTCGGTTTCGATTAATTTTTGGGCATGAGATTCTTCCATTTTTATTAGTTCACTCATAATAGAATCAATGAGTTGGCGCCCACCTTCGTCAAGTTTACGATATTTTGCAATATGTTCTGCCTCGAGATAAGACAGAGTAATATTGGAATCAGGATATATACCATATATATCATTGATAGATACATTCAATACTTTACATACGTCAAATAAAATATCTATTGTGGGGCAATTGGCACCCTGTTCCCAATTTGAAACTCTTGAAGGGGTCACACCGAGTTTTTGGGCAAGTTCTTTTTGTGAAAATCCAGCAAGCTCTCGATATTTTACAATGTTTTTTGAAATATTCTGTTTAATTACCGTTCCATCGATAGACATAATGTGTACCTCCTATGGGCAAATCATATCACAGAGAATATGGAATTTCAATAAAAAAATACAGAATTTCTGAAACATATATTGACAATACAGAAAAACTGTTATACTATCTGAATATACAGAAAATCTGTATTTAATACAGGAAATTTGAAAAGAGGTGAAAATATATGTTGGGCAACAATATAAAACGATATCTGGATAAGAATGGAATTAAATATTCATTTGTATCCATGAAAACGGGTATTCCAATGAATATTTTAAGTCCGATGCTGAACGAAAAAAGAGAAATTAAAGCAGTGGAATATTTTGAAATATGCAATGCGTTAGGAGTTTCACTAGAAGAGTTTGCAGATACACAGAAAGAGGAGGTGTAAGAAAAAGTGTGCAAGTTAGGCAGAATAACGAGTGCAAAGATAGTTAAAGTAATTGAGGTAACAGCCACAAAAGGAATGGGAACAGAAGATGATCCAGTACGCGAAATAACGCAATACTGGGACTTGGAAGGAAATCTTCTGACTGAAATAGATCCATATCCATATGTGGCTGACGATGAGACGTATTATCAATGAGCATCTAAAAAATTAACGGCTTCAGCATAATTGAGTTCATATTCTATGTATGCAATAGCTGTTGTTACAAAACGTTTCAAATCCTGGAGATTATAGTTTTGATGTTTTTGGACATAGTGTGTTTCATCATTTCCAATCCATGCAGATGCTTTGGCTAAAGTTTTAATTTTTTCATTATCAATATAAGAATTAATGCATTTTCCTAGCATAGAAGACTCTATTTCGTTTTGACGATCTGGGTACTTAGAAATGACATAGTCTTTAATTAAAAATTCTAATGATTTACGATAACCCATTCCACAAATTTCAAGCAAACCAGTGGATTCTGCTTGCTCTGACTGGTTGTAAATTTTTACGAAATTTGGAGATAATTTGTTAATCTTGTCAGAAAAGGAAGTTGTTTCATGACCATATGGAATTAATCCACATAGGTCGCCATCTGATATATAACGAGAATCTTGTACAAATACACGATATTCGGCTAAAAAACATTTTTCACATCCTGAGCAGAAATAGAAAGAATACAAAGTCCCAGCATCTTCACAGCCGTAAGGCGTTGATTGATCTTTCAGAAAATAAGAATCAAGATGCCTCGGGACGATAGCGGTATGGCAACAAGGGCAATGTCTAGGAAGTTGGAGATGAAATTTTTGCGTATCATCATTGGACAAATTTCTGGCAACAATTATCTTTTTCATGTTATGTAATGTCCTTTCTAAAAATAATTGTAGTAAATTCTTATATTCAAAAGGATAGGGGGAAAGCAGGAAAATGTCAATAGAAACAGCAGAAAGAGGCGGTATAAGAAATGGGAAAATATGAAGAAGCAGGAAGAAAAGCTCTTGATTGGAATTTAGAATATTCCGGAACCGATGAAATGGCAATTCTTTCGCTGAAAGTACTGGATCTGATCGATGAGAAATCAGAGGGACTTTCAGCAAAAGATGCCATTACCGTGCTCGAAGATGCAATCAATATCTATCTGCAGCTTAGAGCGTTTTAGGAGGGAACGATGAATCCAATAAGAGTGGCCATAGTCGCATTAATTGGGATAACTGTAGGAGCAGTATTAGTAAAATTTATCTGGAAAGATATCAAGGACGACCCTGTAGGTAATTTAATAGTGCCGGCAGCCACTGCTCTTTTAACAAATTTGTTGCTATGGTGGTTAGAAATGCGACGATAATCGAGGAGGTAAACATACGTGAAGAAAGAGAAGAAAATTACCATTGTCTATGTGGGCAAAGAACTTTCAAAAGAAGAAATCAAAAACTTCGAAAAAGACAACCCGGGATACCGGCTGAGCTTTGAGCTGCGGCATCCAGACTTCCCACTGTGGTTTTCAATAGGAAGTCTGATTGCGTCGATTGGACTTTTGATTCTATCCATTGTGATGCCTATAATCCGTATAATTTGGTGAAATAGATCTGGAAAAATGGCGAAAGAACAATAGACAATGCCGAAATGATAAGAGCAATAACAGAAATTATGATTGGGATCCTGCGCCATCGATTGGAAACCTTGAGGGTGTGCAGATATGCTTTTCCTGCTTCTGTGATTTTACAATAGCTCTGTTGAGTAGAAGGATCGAAAAAGATATCAATCATTTTTTCACGATGCATGAAAGTAACAATATCTGATTCTTCAGGAAGAGATTTGTATTGCTTTAGATGTTGGATTTTATGCAAAAAGCGTTGTTGCTCCTTTGAGTATTTGGACTCCATATTTACGTCTCCTTTCTTGAATACTTGGGCATGGCAGTGCCCTGTACCAAAAGAATAGGAGCAGACGTTGGAAAAGTCAATAAAAACAGCCGAAACGGCCAGCAATGGCCGTCATGCAAGGGGTGACTGCCTTGTGTCTGATGATGGCAGGTCAGGTCAAAACTGCACAAAGGAAAAAGCATAGCCGACGGGCGGTGCATACCATAAAGAAGAGGTGAGGCTTTGTGAGTGAAATTATGTGTGTTACCCGAATTACAATCGGAGGACAGCAGTATACGGAAGAAGAACTCGGAGAAGAGAAGACAAAAGAGATCGTTCGCCAGCGTGTGGAATTCGCGGTGGAGTCGATGGGATATGAAAGGACACAGAAATGAAAGTAACAGATAAAGCAGCGCTGGCGATCGGCGCGGTTGGTACATGGATCTACATCGGCGGCGTGGATTCGGATATGTGGGGACGCGCCGCACTGGGTGCCGGAATGTTTCTTCTGGCACTCGTGGCAAAGAAGATCGGTGATTACGTCGAAGAGTGCTGCGAGGAGCAGGAAGAGTGGGAAGAAGAGCGCCGGGATGAGGTGTTTGCGGCGTGGATCCGCTCAGGCTCACTGAAAGGAGAAAGAAAAGCAGAATGAAAAAAGAGAGATTGACGGTAAAGAATCCGGACGGAACATACCGGATCTGGATGGATCGCGCCGGAACATTCCGGCTTGAGGCACAGATGAATTCTATTTTTGCATATGGAGATCTGGTCAACAAGCTGGGGTGGTATGAAGATCAGGACGAAGAAAAACATAAAAAATAGCTCCTGCCCAAAAGCAGGAGCCCGTAGCCGGATGGCATACTTATCCTCACAAGATCAGTGTACCACCCGGCTGTTGAAATGTCAAATAGGGAGAGGCAACTCGCCTGTATTTTTAACTAAAAATCAGAATTGAGAAGGGCGGGGACAAGCCCTTTTCGGACTTGATAAAGATATTAAAGATAGGACAGGTGGATGGGAACAAAGCGTGAAGAATACAGGCTTCGTGGGGGAGATATCCTCGAAATAAGAGAGTTCCACGATGGCCGATATGGAGCGCCGGGACAGCGGCGGGAGAAAAAGAGAAAACCGACAGAGGAGCAGATGCGGCAGGCAAACGAAAGAGAAAAGATTCGGCGATGCCAGCTGCGGATGATGACGTACTTCCATGAGGGCGACTGCCTTGCTACGCTGACATACCGGCAGGACAAGAGGCCACCCAATATGAAAGAGGCACTGAGAGATTTTCAAAAGACTATCCGGAAAGTGCGGAAGGAATATCAGAAGCGGGGATATGAGCTGTTCTGGATCCGGAATATTGAGAGGGGAACCAAGGGAGCCTGGCATATCCACATCGTTCTCAATGAGATTGGGGATACAGCCAGCATTTTACAGAAGGTATGGGGAAAAGGCGGTGTCTGGTCATGTGAAATCAAGAACAGCCAGTTCTACAGCGAAGATTTCTACCAGCTCGCCAGTTATCTGACCAAGAGCGAACACCGGATCGAACATAAATCGAACGGGGACGCTGCGAAGCCGCGGTTAAAAGAAACGAGCTATAACACATCAAGGAATATGCCGCTGCCGGAGCCGAAAATTCAGAAACTTGTCCGCTGGCAGGAGGAGGCAAAGCCCCGCAAAGGGTATTACATAGCAAAGATTTATGAGGGATATAACCCGGTAACCGGATACAAATACAGACAGTATACGATGATCCGTCTGGAGAGGAGGCGAACAGACTATGATGTCGACAGACGTTTACGTCGAGACAAGCATAAGCGCACCGCAGGAAAAAAAGCGTAAGTGGGGTTATGTGCTGGAAGCTCCGGGAGGGAGAACAGTATACCAACTGGGTGAGATGACTGGCACAATGCATGGAATTACGCTGCAGGTTCTGATCAAAGCACTTCGCCGGTATCAAAAGCCGAGCCGGATCACGATTCATGCAGCGGATGAGTGGGTTCTGCAGATGCTACTGCGTCAGCTCTCTGCGTGGGAGCAGAATGGATTCACCAATGCAAAAGGGGAGCCGATCAAATACCGGGAGGACTGGGAGCAGCTGGCAAATTTAATCAAAATACATACAATCACGATCGCTCCGGGGCGGCACACGTACAGTGCTTGGCTGCAGAGCGAGATGGAGAAAATGGAAAGAGGGAAATAGGATGTTTGAGAAATTTGGGGAAATGAATTCTTATCAGGAGATCAATGAACTGGCGGAAAACCTGTTCAACGAGGGAGATATGGAAAGCCTGAAGGCAATGGCGGAAGAAAACGGAATTCCGGCGGACTTTGTGGAGATGTTCTGCGCCGGTGATCTGCCGGCTTTGTGCGATCCGATGACGGCCGCACTGGGCAAGATTGAGGTCGAGTCTGCGGAGCTGCAGCCGAAAGAAATTATGGAAGACTGGGTGGAGTACCTGAAAAGCCAGTGCATGGAAAACGAGCTGATGGCGTACAGCGTCAGAAAAACAGGAAAATCACTGAAGGGCTGCATTGCCGCGCTGCTGAAATGGTCATTTGAAAACCAGATTCCCATTGAGAAGGAGATTCTGAAAGCCGCCGGCGTGACAGCAGGAAGAGTGACGCTGGGGATTCCGGGCATGGCCAGAGCAAAGCAGATCATCACGAACTACTACATGGGAAAGTAGGTGGGACGGATGAAAAAGAAAACGATTGAAAAAATACCGTATTTCGGGTTAAAGAAAACCAGCAGAAAGAAAGATGTCAAATACATTGGTGTCACGGCGGTCAAGATTGTTGGACACGAAAAGCATCTTTTCCTGGAGGTATACAGGAACAAAAAAGAATCAAAAGAAATGCCGATGGTGCGGATCGTGCTCACAAAAAAGGATTTCGGCACATATTGGCCGGAAAAGGAAGAATGGACGAGGCAGAAAATAAAGCCGGACAGTTATTATGGCCGAGTGATATGGGGAGAAGAACATCCCACATGGGAGCAGGAGAAAAAAGAAAATATACTCCAGAGCACAGAGGATCTGGAAAGGATAAAGAAGTTCTGTAAAGCCAACGTATACGACGAGGAGCGCTGGTGGGAATATATATACAAACATGAGGACGATATTGTAACAACGGCAAGACGGAACAGAGAACACAAGGCGTATATGCGCCGCCAGGAGGCACTGGAAGATAGAATGGCGCACACCAAAGAACTGCCGGAGAAAGAGATTCTGGACAGAGCTGACAGATTGTATTTTCACAATCAGCATTATCTGTATTACAAAAAGCATGGCTACTGGGCACATATAGCCTGCAGCAAGTGCGGAGGAGTTACAGATGCGAGATGGAAAAGCGGAATTTCCTACGAAAGCCAGTTCCAGAGATGGACGGAAGAACCGAGAGAGGGGCACTATGGCACCTGTCCAATGTGCGGAGCACGTGGAGAGTACAAGTGCCAGGGAAAGGTGAAAGGCACTTGTGACAAATATATCTATCTATTCCTGGGACAGAAGTACAAAGAAAACGGAATGGTCATGCGTTATGTGGAAGTTGGGAAAAAGTGGACACTAGGATTCATTTGTGGGGATAAAGGTCCGGAGATGTACAACGCAAGTGAAGAACTCTCCGGAGTGGAGATTGCGAGAGCATATTTTGAGCCAGGGAAAAAAGTCCAGATAGACTATCACAAACATTCGTACATGGGGAAAGATTTCTGGGCTGACTGCAATTTGTATGGAATGGCAAATATCCCCATCAGCGCCGGTCTGATCATGTCAGAGACATACGAAGAAATGAAAGGGACAATGTTCCAGTACAGCGCATTGCGAGAATATGCAAAGAATGTCAGGGAGGTCAATCCGATTGACTACTTAGAGTGTTATAACCGGACGCCACAGATTGAAATTTTGGTGAAGCTTGGAATGACGGATATAGTAGAAAAGCTAGTCAAATGCTACTACGGAATAGTTGCTGATGAGAATGCCAGGAGGCCGGATCAGTTCCTTGGAATTCGGAAAGAAAGGGTACAACAGCTCATCAAGAAGAAAGGGGATACGCATCTCCTAGAAGTGATGCAGATGGAGAGACGCCAAGGGAAGAACTGGACAGATACGCAGATAGAACATTTGGCAGAGACCGGTTTGAGCGGGACACAGGTGGCAATGGCTACCAGATATATGACTTTGCAGAAGTTGCTTAATCGTATAGAAAAATATGCTGGATGTGAGTATGGTACGGGCTGCTACAGCGCATCAGAACGAATCAGACACACGGCCATAACTTATGCAGATTATCTGAGCATGCGAGTGAATGCGGGATATGACCTTAGTAATTCGGTTTATCAGCAGCCGCGGGATTTAGAGGCGGCACATAATAAACTGGTAATGGAATCCAACAAAGCAAAAATGGATAGACATCTCGAAGAGGTGGCAGAACGTTATCCGGAAATTCGAAAAAGCTACAAAAAACTCAGAAATAAATATTATTACGAAGACGATAGATATATCATCAGACCGGCTCGATCAGCAGAGGAAATTGTCATGGAAGGGCGTCTTCTTCATCATTGTGTGGGAGGAAACACCTACTTGGGAAAACACAACACAGGGCAGACATACATATTAATGCTTAGATTCAGAGAGGAGCCTGATGTACCGTATATCACAGTTGAGATCGATGCAAAAAATCCGAAAATTCTGCAATGGTACGGAGATAAAGACAGAAAACCAGATAAAGAGAATATGCGGAAATGGCTGAATATCTGGCTGAAGAAACTGAAAACAGGAACGTTGTCAGAGATGATCCGGCCGGCAGCCATAGCGTAAGGAGGAAAGTATGGAATATGTGCAGTTGACCCTGGATGACTGGGTACAGATGAAACAGAAATTGAAACAGGAACTCTTGGGAGTGAAACAGAGCTTTGTCCGGATTGGATACGCTTTGAGACAGATTGATGATCAGAAGCTCTATGAACAGGACGGTTACAAAAGCATAGCGGAATTCGCCCAGGCGGAATACGGCCTGGGACCGTCTATAACCAGCCGCTTTATGAGCATCAACAAAGAGTATTCCGTTGATGGCTACTCTGAACATCTCCGGCCGGAATACGCCGATATGGGAAGAAGCCAGCTGGAGGAAATGCTGAAGCTGCCGGAGAGTGATCGGCAGATGATACATCCCGAAACATCCAGAGAGGATATTCGGGAGCTGAAGCGGTTTAACAAATCGGCACCTGATGCGGAGCAGGCGGACTCGATCGAGAAACTGGTGCAGAAGTTCTTCGAAATAAATCCAGAGATAGAAAAGGAGCTGGCGCAGAGCGCAGCATACGCGGAATGGAATGTTGAAAAAATGGCAGAGATTGTTAATCCGTCCGGAACCAAAACTTTTCGTATGGGTCTGTTCTTCGCCGCGATGTATGAGCAGAATATTCAGATCAAGCAGTTTGGTCAGAACCCGCGGCCGATGAGCTGGGATGAGTTCTTTGGGATTTCGAAGAAAATCTTTGAGAAAAAGCATGAAGAGACGGCAGTGGAGCAGGAGGCGATCGGAGAAGAGCATGAATCAAGGGAAAAATTAGAAGATCAGACACTCTATCAGAAAAATGATTCTGACGAGGGTGAAATGGAAGCGGAGGAGCAGTCGCCGGAAGATAATCATCCCAAAATGCAGTTAGAGGAGAAAAATGAGAAAACGCCAATTGCGCCGGCGCAATTTGAAATGCCGAAAGCCATTGTAAATACAGAGGAGGAGATGATTTCAGAGGATCCCCAAAAAACGGAAAGAGAAGTGCCCCATAGTACGGAAGAAGAGAAATCTGGGACAGTACAATTAGAAGATGCGCAGAAAGTGGAAGAAAAAGTATCCAGTGAGCCGGAAATCGTACAAAAAGAAACGGAAGATACACAAATTGAAACGGAAAACGAGCCAAATGAAACGCAGAATGTAAAAGCTGAACCGGAAAATGTCCAGGAAGAGCAGCTACTAGGACAGATGAATCTTCCTGCAGACTATCCGGGAACAGAAAGTATCGAAGTGGTCGGAAAGGCAATGCCGAGAAAAGATTATTTTGATACCCTTACCGCCTGGGGACTGTCAGTGTATCTTTCGAAATATCTTCCGGCGGATGTTTTGACAGATCAGAAGAAATTGTATCAGTGGATACAGAAGCCAGTTGACGAAAGGGGATATGAATTTTGAGCAGGAACAAGGAAGTGCGAATGCATAAAGGAAAAGAAGGAGCAGCGATCCAGGAAGAAGTATACCGTTATGTTGCGAAGTATATCATGGAGCATGTATATGCACCAAGCTATAAAGAAATTGCGGATGCATTGAGTATATCGGTATCAACAGCGAAAAAACATATTAATGAACTCATAGATGAAGAAATTTTGGAATCAGATGCGGAAGTGAGAGAACAGAGAGCATTTCGAATCCGTGATACAAGAATAGTAAAGAGGAGAAAAAGCGATGAATAAAGTTATATTGATGGGAAGATTAACCAGGGATCCGGACGTCAGGTACTCATCAGGAGAGAACTCTACGGCGGTAGCACGTTACACACTGGCTGTTGACCGCAAATTTCGCAGAGAAGGCGATTCCGCAACTGCAGACTTTATCGGATGTGTTGCTTTCGGCCGGCCGGCAGAATTTGCAGAGAAATATCTGCGTCAGGGAACGAAGATCGCCATCATCGGCCGGATCCAGACCGGAAGCTACACTAACCGCGAAGGCAGGAAGGTTTATACGACCGATGTGGTTGTGGAAGAGCAGGAGTTTGCAGAGGGTAAGAACGCGGAACGTCCGCGGGAGCAGGGCACAGCGCCACAGGCCGATATGGACGGTTTCATGACTATCCCGGATGGCGTTGATGAAGATATTCCATTTATGTAAGCAGGAGGAGCGAAGAGAATGTTATTTCCGAAACCAACAAAGAAAAAGAAGAGAAGAAGGCACAGAGAGAGCTTATTGCAGAACAAGGAGAGTAGAATCTGCTATCTCTGCGCAAGAGAGGGGGACAATAGTTGGAAATCGGTGCTGGAGGAGCACCACATCTTCGGAGGTCCCAACAGACACTTATCAGAAGAGTACGGATTGAAAGTCTATATCTGCCCGGAATGCCACCGGACATCTGCGAGAGCAGTGCATCAGGATCCGGCGGGAGCAGCCAACCAATATCTGCAGGCGGAAGGACAGAGGGTGTTTGAAGAGAATTATCCGGAATTAAACTTTCGAGAGATCTTCGGCCGGAATTACTTGTGAGAGATGGAATATGAGAAAAATACTGGAAGAGATGGAGAGAATGATTCTGGAGGCGTTGCAACGGGGTGAAATGTATAAAACGATTGTGGACAGAACAGGGGTATCGGAAGAGTTGCGAGAGAAAACGGAATCTGCAGAATAAAAAGAAACATTGAGAAAGTGAAAGATAATTATCCACAAGAACTGCTGGATGAATGGGATAGAGTAAGACTTGAGATCTTACGGAAAGGATAGGGTATGAGAGAAATTATTGAAATATTGCTTGCCTGCGCAGGGATGATCGGCGCGGCGGCGTGGCTACTGAACCGGACAGAGCGTCCGAAGGATCCGAAAGAGGACGAAGAACAGATGGAATACTTAAGAGAATGGAGTGAGAAACATGGTAAGGATAACAGAAAAGAGTAAAACAGGATTATGGCACCTGAGAGGTGTAAGTTGGGAGCAGCTTCGGACTGGGCATAAAATTACAAAAACGGTAAGCGAAAAGATCTACGGTGCTTTGTGCAAACTAAAAGACTATGAGGATTCTGGTATGAATCCGGATCAGGCAGCGGAAGCGGCCGAAAAGAATACGCCGACGGAACCGAAGGAAATGCTGGATTGGAACGGAATTACGGCTTACGAGTGCGAAAACTGCGGATGTGATGTATTTGAGACTCAGAACTACTGCCCGTACTGCGGCCAAAGACTGAAATGGGAGGAGTAGCCATGAATGGTGAAGGATATCGTGATCCGACAGCGGACAGGGCAATTCGAAACGCCGGCCGTCTTCCGAGACCGATCTGGAATGTAGTCAAGGTCGTGCGAGAAGTCCTGAATGTGTCGCATCTGGAATTGGTCGAGATCAGAATGAGAGACAGAACAACAGGAAAAGAACATACATGGGGAGGTGATACCAATGGAGAAAAAGGTTCTGGAACAGTACATAGACGCATGCGAGCTGATCAAAGAGACAGAAAAGGATATTAGACGGCTGAAAAAGAAGCGGCAGACCATCGTGCAGACAAATGTGTCCGGGAGCAATCCGGATTTTCCGTACAACCCGCAGCACTTCAAGATCGCGGGAACAGCGTTCACCTATGAGGAGGATGCCCGCCTGCGGCATGAGGAGAAGATTCTGGAAGAGCGCCGGGAGCAGGCGCAGCGGCTGAAAGTGGAGGTGGAGCAGTGGATGAACCACATTCCACAGAGGATGCAGCGGATCATCAAGTACAGAGTCTTCGAGGATATGAGCTGGAGCCAGGTGGCAAGTAAACTGGGGCGGAAAGCTACGGAGGGCAGTGTGAAAATGGAATTTCAAAGATTTTTCGAGAAAGAGTAAACTTTGTTACGTTTGTTACATATGTTACGATTCAAAATGTTATAGTGTATCATGGAGAGAACGGCAGGAAGGGTTTCATCTTTTCTTTACCTCCTTGTGAATGTATTTTGATCGGCGGCTAGGTGTCACAGCCTGGGCGCTGAATGGGCAGCATCAGCCCGTGGGAAATGCCCGAATGATGCACGGCGCAGATTGGTACCCTGCACCTATTGGAACGTAGCTCAGTTGGAAGAGCTTTCGGCTTATATCCGAACGGTCATGGGTTCAAGTCCCATCGTTCCAACTCTCCATTGACTGGAGAATCATCCCCCATATATTTTTCCAAAACGCCCTGTAGAAATGCAGGGCGTTTTGTAGTATTATGTAAAAAAAGGTATGTGGAGGATTTTTTAATGGAAGAAGCATATGAAGCCAAATTTATCAATGATGCTTTAGAATATACTATAAGGAATATATCTGACAATAAAAGGTTTTGGATGGTTCGAACTAAAAAAGGATTCTTTTTTGATGAGTTTATTGATAATAACTATGTTGCCCTTGGATGGAATACAATTACTCAAGAAAATGATTTTGGAAAAAGCCAAGAGGAAGTTTTGAAAGAATCTATTAAAAATTGGTATGGCGATTCGAGGCCAGCAGGAGCAATCAATAAATGTAAAAGCTTTATTTATGATATTCACGTAGGTGATTATATTTTAATTCCGAATAGCGGAAGTGAGAAAATAGCAATTGCCAGAGCCGGAGAATACTATGAGGATGAAAAGAAAGGGGTTAAAGATGAACTGGATGTAATCCCTAAAATTGACAATGATGAAAAAGAAATCATAAAAGTGAAGTGTCCTTATAGAAAACGGAGGCATATTGAAGTATTAAAAATAATATCACCTGCACTAATGAGTTATAATTTGCGTCAAGCAATATCTAATTATCATGGATTGAGTAATCTTGATAAGTATGGTGAATACATATTGAATTGCCTTTATGACTGTTATATCTATAAAGATAATTTAAATATTGCAATTAATGTAAAACAGAAAAATCCATTAAAACCAAGACAGATATCTAAACTGTTGTATAGTTTTACAGAGTTTGTATGTTCCATTTCAGATGTCGATAATATATCAACGACCATTAATTTAAATTCGCCCGGATCTGTTAGAATGAAACTGAAGAATGCTGTATTAAATATAACAAAGGCAAAATGGCCATTAATTTTTATTTTTATAGCGATAACGGGAGGAAAAGTAAAGGACGCTGAATTACCTGGAATTATTGGAACCATACGTGAAGCTAAAATGTTAAATATAACTGTTGAAAAAGAAAAAATTGAATTAGAAAAGGAAAAAGAAGAAGTAAAAACGCAACAGATAGAGAATATGGCTAAGGTGTTGGAACTCTATAAAGCGGCTGAAGAAGAGGGCGTAGATATTGAGTATATATTGCAACAATTAGAAACATTGAACTCATTAAATGAAGATCTACAATTTCAATCGGAAGACATTGGAGATGCTGACGAGACTAATGAATAGGGTGATCTTATGAACAGTATATTGTATGCCATTTGCTTTTGCATAGTTGGGTTTGCTATGTGGTTTTCAATAGGATTTTCTTTTGTTGAAAAAAAATATGATATAGATGTGATTTTCAATAGTTGGAATAAAATAATTATAGCTTTTGGGGGTGTAATATTTTTTTCAGGAACTATGACATTTTTATCGTATATAATCGTGAGCAGATTATAGGATGCATGTTGGCTGACTTACTGCTATTTGATTTACAGGTACTTCAGGATGCGATAATGAAAAGTAGAAAAGGCAGCAGGAAAATATCCTGTTGTCTTTTCTTTTTGCCAAAAACGACGAATCGAGGTGATGGAACATGGCCCGGGCGCCAGATAAAAGAATAGAGCAGGCAAAGGCCATGTACCTGAAAGGCATGAAATTGGTTGAGATTGCAAGTCAACTGAATCTGCCGGAAGGAACTGTTCGCCGTTGGAAATCTACTCACAGATGGGATAACGAGCGTTCGGATAAAAAAAGCGAACGTTCGGATAAGAAAAAAAGAGGCGGTCAACCGGGAAATCAAAATGCGACCGGTCCGCCGGGAAATAAGAATGCAGTTAAGACAGGAGAGTTTGAAGCTCTCTTTTTTGATTGTCTGGATCCAGATGAACAACAACTGATCAAGAAAGTGCAGCCGAATAAAGAACAACTGCTCCTGCAGGAAATTCAGCTATTGACCGTACGGGAACGGCGGATGTTGAAAAGAATTGAGATGCTGAAGAACATAGAGCAGTCGCCGGCCGATGAAAATGCTGAGCCAGAAGAACGAGTTCCAGTGGGAATGAGTGTTACCGGATATCGATCTGGAATTGAAAAAGGAAAACCAACTGTTTTAAAAGAATACGAGGGGATTTTGGGACAGATCCAGTCCATAGAAGATGCCCTGACCCGTGTGCAGGCACGGCGTCAGCGAGCCATCGAGGCCTTGCATAAATTTGGCTATGATGATGCGCGGCTGGAGCTGGCGGCAATGCAGCTTGAATTCGAAATGAGTAAACAGGACGTTCAGCAGGAAGAAACCGGCGACGATGGATTCCTTTCTGCGATGAATGCCGTGGCGCAGGAAGTCTGGGGTGATGAGAGTGTATGAGAAAATCTCATCATTGAAAGAAAAGCTGCAGAAACTCAAACAAAACATCAAAAGCCGGCAGAAAGGCCAGACATTCCATTTTTCACCGTTTTCCAGAAAACAGAAGCAAGTTCTTACCTGGTGGTGCAAAGAATCCCCAGTCCATGACAAAGATGGAATCATAGCAGACGGAGCTATCCGATCAGGAAAGACTGTCAGCATGTCGCTGTCCTTTGTTATGTGGGCAATGAGCAGCTTTGCAGGTCAGAACTTTGCCATGTGTGGAAAGACAATCGGCTCCTTCCGGCGAAATGTTTTGTTCTGGTTGAAGCTCATGCTCCGGTCAAGAGGTTATTCTATCACGGATCACCGCGCAGACAATCTGGTAGTTGTGCGGAAGAATGGCATTGAAAATTATTTCTACATCTTTGGCGGTAAAGATGAACGTTCTCAGGATCTTATTCAGGGTATTACATTGGCTGGTGTGTTCTTTGATGAGGTTGCACTGATGCCGGAATCCTTTGTCAATCAGGCGACCGGCCGATGCTCAGTGGAAGGTTCCAAGTTTTGGTTTAACTGCAACCCGGACGGCCCATATCACTGGTTTAAAACCAATTGGATTGACAAATCCACAGGATATCTTGGAAAAGAGCAGGTGGAGCAGATCAGGAAGAAAGCCGCGGAAGAGGGAAAAGATCCGGGGTTAAAAGAAATCCTCTATCTGCATTTTACGATGGATGACAACCTGTCTCTGAGTGAGGAGATCAAAGCCAGATACCGCAGTATGTATATTGGCGTTTTCTTTAAGCGGTATATTTTAGGCTTATGGGCGGCTGCAGAGGGCGTCATTTATGATATGTTCGATCCGGAAAAACACGTAAAGAACATCAAAGAGTTTTTCCAGATACTGGTAAATGGAAACCGTTATGTGTCCTGCGACTATGGTACACAGAATGCGACCGTGTTCCTGCTGTGGAATAAAGGAATTGATGGAAAATGGTACTGCATCCGCGAGTATTATTATTCCGGAAGAGACAAGGGTAAACAGAAGACGGATGCAGAATATGCAGATGATTTGAAAAAGTGGCTGGATGGAACCAGAATCAAAGCAATGATTGTGGATCCGTCGGCCGCTTCTTTTATTGCAGAACTGCGAAAACGCGGATACAAAGTAATCAAGGCAAATAATGATGTGCTGGACGGAATCCGGCTGGTTGGTATGCTGCTGAATCTGGAAATGCTGATATTTTCCAGCTCCTGTACGGAAACAATCAAAGAATTTGCTTCTTACATATGGGATGATAAGGCAGCCGAGCATGGAGAGGACAAACCGGTAAAGCAGCATGATCACGGATGCGATGCAGTACGCTATTTTGTAAGTACTGTTTTGAGCAGTAAAGTGGCAAGACTTCGAGAGATAAGCAGGTGAAAATAATGTATACATTTACAGTTCCAAGAGAAAAATTTGATGAGCGGGCGCCGAATAAGCAGATGATCCGCCAGTTGATATCCAAGCATATCAGCATTGTCGGGCGAATGCAGAAGAATATGGCCTACTACAAAGGACAGCATGAAATTCTGTCAGATGCGGATCGTGAAAACAAACTGGTGTGCAATCATGCAAAAGATATTTCTGATACGGCCAGCAGTTATTTCATTGGAAACCCAGTAACATATAAGGCAGAAGGCGATATCAAAGCCCTGACCGATGCCCTGGAGACTGCCGAAGCAGATGAAACCGACGGAGACAATGGGTTGGAGCTTTCCATTTATGGGCTTGCGTATGAATACGTGTATGTAAAAGAGAATGAAAATGATCTGGTAACGAAAAACCTTTCTGCAGAAAATACATTTATGGTAAAGGACGACAGCATCGAGGAACGAGAACTCTTTGCTGTCTATTATTATGTCAGAAAAGATGATTCCGGAACTTCGGCAGATCATTTCAGGGCAACCATACTGACGTCAAGATACCGGTACGAGCTGGATATCGAGGACAGCAGCGCTCCGCAGATCACCGTAGAAGAGCCGCAGGAACATTATATGTGCGAGATTCCGATTATCGAGTATTTGAATAATAAACTTGGTATTGGTGATTTTGAACTGCAGATTCCACTCATTGATGCTTACAATGCGTTGATGAGCGATCGTATCACGGATAAGGAGCAGTTTATTGATTCGATTCTTGCCATCTATGGAACATTGCTTGCAGATGATGAAGTAGATGAGAATGGTGAGAAAAAAGAAGGCGCAGAGGCGGCGATGAAGCATCTGAAAAAGAGAAAGGTGCTGGAAGTTCCGGATGGGGCCAAAGCAGAATATCTGACCAGAACATTCGATGAGACTGGCGTAGAAGTGCTGAAAAAGGCAATCGAACAGGATATTCATAAATTCAGTCATATTCCTTGCATGACGGATGAAAGCTTTGGTGGTAATGTTTCCGGCGTGGCAATGGAGTTTAAAGTATTGGGCATGGAGAACATTACAAAAATTAAGACCCGATATTATAAAAAAGGACTTCGAAAACGTCTCCGGCTGTTTTGCGGTTATCTGTCTCTGTATCAGAAGAACGTGGATCCAAAGGGGATTACAATGGTATTCACAAGATCTCTGCCGAAGAACCTGCTGGAAATTTCACAGATTGTGGCCAATTTGTGGGGCAAAGTCAGCAGGAGAACGCTGTTGTCGCAGATTCCGTTTGTAGAAGATGTGGATGAAGAATTAAATGCATTGGAAAAAGAAACGCAGGAAAATCTTGAAAACCAACAGAAAATGTTCGGGAACGATCCAAATACCAAGCCGGATCAGCCAGGGGAAGCATCCGCAGAGGATGATGTAAGCCATGACGAAAAGGAATGAGCAGTATTGGAAGAACCGCGCGGCGCAGAGAATGTGGGAATATATGCAGAGTGCCGAAGAAACAGCAGATGAGGCGGCAAAGCTCTATCAAAAGGCAGCGGCGTATCTGAATCAGGAAATTGATGGTATTTTCGAGAAGTATATGACAAAACATAACCTTTCAGAAAGAGAGGCCTATGACCTGCTGAATCAGATGACGGACCGTGCTTCAATACAGGAATTACTGCAGAAGCTCCAGAATGGTGCCAAAGACACCGAAAAGGAGCAACTCATACAGAAACTTGAAGCTCCGGCATATCGGGCGAGAATCGAGCGTCTGGAGCAGATCCAGAGTCAGCTCGACCAGATTATGCGGAATGTATATCAGCAGGAGCTGGCCCTTTCCACATCACATTATGCGGCGCTGGCAGAGGAAGCCTACTACAAGTCAATATTCGACATTCAGCAGCGCTCAGGATATGGATTTTCTTTTGCTAAGGTTGATCAGAAAATGATTGATCGTCTGCTGAAAAGCAGATGGTCAGGAAAGAACTATTCCACACGAATCTGGAATAATACCGGCGCGCTGGCGCAGACGTTGAAAGAAGAGCTGCTGGTCAGCTTGGTAACCGGTCGCACAGAGCGGGAAACGGCCGAGATCATCATGCAGAAATTTGCGCAGGGTAGCAGCCAGGCCCGCCGCCTGATCCGGACAGAAAGCAGTTATATTACTGGGCAGATAGATCTGCAGTCATATGAGGAGTGCGGCATAGAAAAATACGTTTACCTTGCCACGCTGGATCTGCGGACCTGTCAGGAAGACTGTGCGCCGCTGGATGGAAAGATATTTCCGGTTAAAGATGCCAAGTCCGGCGTGAATATGCCTCCGATGCATCCCTGGTGCCGCTGCACGACGATTTCTTATTTTTCAGATGAGATTCTGAGAAATCTGCGGCGAAGGGCAAGAGATCCGGTTACTGGAAAGACATATACAGTGCCTGGGGATATGACTTATCAGCAGTGGTACCGAGAATATGTTTCAAGTAAAAATGGAACTTATGAAAAAGGAATTTCCAATAAACGTATATCAAAACAGGATGAGTACAAAATTGATAGAAATGCTATTGAATCAAATAAATACAAAAGAAAGTTTTCTGGTATAACAGGCAATTCTATTGTAGATGAGGGCATATATAAGTATGCAAAGGCAGGGTTAATTCATCGAGATGGTACAAACCGAGAAGATTTATACATTCTTTCGGCAAGCAAAGGAACTGTTCTTGGGAAAAACGTCACCAGTGATGAAGCATTTGGTGTAAAACCAAATGAGAGTATTAGAAGTGCCGTGATAAATAATCAGGGAGACCTAATAGGACTGCATACACATCCAGACGGTACACCTCCGACAGGAAGTGATTTTGAAACTGCATTTAAACGAGGCTATCATTTCGGAATAGTTGCATGCTCAAATGGCAGTGTTTATACATATGGATGTGCAGACCAGTTTGCTTCTGCGAGAATTATTGATGATACAATCGAAAAGTTCAAAAAAATGATTGATGATTCCGGCAAAAAAGTGTATTCTAATGACAGAGAAGCACATCTTGCAGCAATTAAAAGTTTAGGAAAGGATTATGGTATATGGTATGAAACCAGGTGACAAGTATTATGACGGTCCGATTGTCGATAGCGGACGAACGATTAAAGAAATCGATAAGGACATTGAAAAAGAAAAAGAGCGCATAAAAAACATTAAATGGACACCAGAGATGTTAAAGGAATAATACCACCAGTCGAGAGGCCGGTGGTATTTTTGTACCTAATTTAAAAAGGAGGATTTGAGAATGAAAAAAGCTATGCTGAGTCAGCCTATGGGAGGCAAAACAGACGAAGAAATTATCGAAACCAGAGAAAGAGCCATGAAAGCTTTGAAAGAAAAGGGATTTGAAGTTGTAAATACGCTTTTCACAGACGAATGGTACAGCCATGAGAATATGGAAAAACGCGGAGTTGTTCAGATACCGCTGTGTTTTCTGGCAAAATCCCTTGAAAACATGAGCTTGTGTCATACGGTTTATTTCTGCAAAGGCTGGGAAAATGCCCGCGGGTGCAGAGTCGAACATGACGCTGCCGTAGCCTACGGACTGGAAATTATTTATGAATAGGAGAAAAAAGATGAAGAAAAAAATGAAGAAAAATGTAATGGCCTTGTTGGCGGCGTTTGTTCTGTTATGTGCATTTCTTACTGGCTGCACCGAGGTGGATCAGGTAAGTAACAATATTTCGAAAGAAGCTGACAATTTCAATGTAACCCGCAAACTCACAGTGTTAAATGCCAGAACCGATACGATCCTGCTGGAGCTGACAGGAACCTTTTCTTTGCAGAATAACTCAGAGAATGAACTTGAGGTCATTATCGAGACGGCGGAAGGAAAATACCAGAAGGATCTGGTCTATCTCAATGATTATACAATGTACGTTGTTGAAGACATTTCCGGGGCTGATGTAGATAAATACCATTATGAAATCAATTTTCTTCCAGAGTGGGGCGTAAAAGTTACTCACGAAGATTAATTGCGCCGGCGCAATTCCAAACGAACAATGCACGCAGAAATGCGTGTTATTTTTATGCCTTTTTCCTGCCAGGCGTTAAAGAAGCAGGGAAAATCCAACAGCGAATGGCCCGGGCACGAGAGTGAATAGGCTGGGCGGAAAGGACACGAAAACCATGAGAAAGAAATATTTTTATTGCAGAATCCCAATGAATCTGCAGATCTTCGCAGAAGGCGGAGCAGGAGACGGTGCTGGGGCCGATGGAGGCAATGGCGGCGGAGCCGGAGCAGCAGATCAGGGAGAAGCAGAACTTCCGTCATTTGACGATTTTCTGAAAGGAGAAGGAAATCAGGCAGAATTTGACCGCCGCGTGCAGAAAGCGATCGATACGGCAGTGACCAATGCACAGGAAAAGTGGCAGGCACTGACCGATGACAAGCTGTCTGAGGCAGAACGTCTTGCCAAAATGACGAAAGAAGAGAAAGAGCAGTATCAGCGGCAGAAGAAAGAAAAAGAGCTTTCCGACAGAGAAGCGGCAATTACCAGAAAAGAACTGATGGCAGAGGCAAAGAATACACTTGCCAGTGATGGATTGCCGCAGGAGCTGGCGGAGGTACTCAATTACACGGATGCAGATTCCTGTAAAAAATCCATGGAGAAAGTAAAAACTGTATTTCAGAAAGCAGTAGAAACTGCCGTGGAGGAGAAACTGAAAGGCGGGAAGCCGCCGAAAAAAGCACCGGAAACTGATCCACAGAAAACCCAGGAACAGCAGGTATATAACCTGATGATGGGAAAATTTTAAAGGAGAGTGAAAAATATGGCAGTTAATACATTAGCGACAGCTACACTGTTTCAGAAAATGTTAGATAAAGTAGCTGTTCAGGAAGCAACTACCGGCTGGATGGATGCCAATGCAGGGCAGGTCATTTACAATGGTGGAGCAGAAGTAAAAATTCCGAAAATGACCGTGCAGGGAATGGGAGATTATGATCGTGACAATGGATATCAGCGTGGGTCTGTTACTTTAGAGTATGAAACCAAAAAGATGACCCAGGATCGTGGTCGTCAGTTCCAGTTGGACTCGATGGACATTAATGAAAATAATTTTGTTACAACCGCGGCCGCTGTAATGGGAGAGTTTCAGAGAACACAGGTTGTACCGGAAATCGACGCATACCGTATTTCGAAGCTTGCAACAGATACGATCACGGCGAATAAAGCTGGAATGATTGAATATGCCTATGTGCCGGGAACGACTGGAACTTCTGCACTGCGTAAGTTGAAAGAAGGAATCAGAGCAGTAAGAGACGGCTACAACGGGGCCTTAGTATGCCAGGCAACGTCTGACTTTATTCTGGAGCTGGAACTCGAACTTGCGGGAAAAATTACTATGGGAACATTTTCGAAGAATGGAATTGATACCATGGTACCGTTTGTGGACAAAGTACCGATTATTCCAACTCCATCCAACCGTATGTATACGGCAATCAAGGTGAACGATGGTAAAGCAGCGGGACAGGAAAAAGGCGGATATGAGAAGGGAACTACAGCAAAAGACCTGAATTTCTTTATTTCCCCGGCAACAACACCACTCGCTATTACCAAACAGGATAAGATGCGAATTTTTGATCCGAACACAAACCAGAAAATGGATGCATGGCAGATGGATTACCGTCGGTTCCATGATTTATGGATTTTGGATAACAAGCTGGATTCCATCTATTTAAATATTCGGGAGGCAAAGGAATGAGATTAAAAAAAGGAAACATTGAGAGGGAAGCGGATGGGATCAAGGCAGAACGGCTCCTGAACGATGGATTTACAAGAGTAGAAGCTGTTAAGATGCAAAGCCCAGAGGTTTCCAACAAAAAAGATCTTTCAGAGATGACTGCCGAGGAATTAAAAAATCTTGCAAAAGAAAAGGGGATTTCTGGTGCATCTGCGCTGACAAAGGCGGAGCTGCAGGAAGTCCTGAAGGATGTGGTCTGAAATGACCGAACTGGAAAAGCTGAAGAAAATGACCGGTGAGAAAGACGAAGGGCTTCTGCAGATCCTCTTAGAGGATGCGGAGGCTTTCGTTTTATCCTATACGAACCGTACCCACCTCGTTTCCGGCCTGGATAAGGCAGTCCGGGATCTGGCAGTCATCGCCCTGAACCGGATGGGAACCGAGGGAGAGGCGGCGCGCACCGGATCCGGAGAAAGCTACACTTTCAACGACGCGCCAAAGCAGATCTACGATGTGCTGAACCGATACCGGCTGGCAAGAGTAGGAGGGAAAACATTTGAGGCTGAAAAGAAGCAGGCTGGTGGAGCTGAAACACTGTCCTCTTGAACAGAAAAAGGATAACGAGGGCGGAACCTACATCGAATATGGTTCTGCCGTTCCCTTCCGCGCGGAAATGTGGGCTGCCGGCGGGCGGATCCAGACAGAAATGTATGGCCCACGTCTGCCGAACATTCGTAATCTTCGGGTTGAGGGAGCATACACGGAGCAGTCCGGTAAGAATGGAAAACTTTCGTATGCAGTGGCGGACGGACCGACAATTTCCGTAAACGATGGCATCTGCATCAATGGGGATCAGCCGGATTACAAGGTAATTGCCATCTATCCCTATCGTTATCTGACTCTGGAGGTGGAAAAGCTATGATTCTTGGAACGAAAGATGTCACAGAGATGCTGAAAAATGCCTCAGAGCTTGAGATCAGCAAAGCGGTTTCAAAAGGAATCAAGCTGGTCCAGTCCGCGGCGCGGGCGGAATGCCCGGTAGATCACGGTGAACTGAGGGGAAGCATTTTCACAGTGGTAGAGGCAGAAGGCCGGAATGTAACCGGCATCTGTTATACAGATAAGAAATACGGTCCATATGTGGAATTTGGTACCGGCCCGAAGGGACAGGCGAACCACGAGGGCATCTCGCCGGATGCAACGCCGGTTTATACACAATCGCCTTGGTGGATCCACGAAGGCAGCGGCTGGAACGAGGTTGACAGGGAGACTGCAGAAAAATGCGGCTGGTTCTACATTGACACACCGGAAGGCAGATTCTATCAGTGTACCGGACAGGCAGCGCAGCCTTTTATGTATCCGGCACTGAAGAACAATGAGAAACAGATTGAGCAGGTGATACGAGAGGAGCTGAGAAAACAGTTTTGAAGAACGTAAAAGATCAGGTATATGCGGCGCTGGATGCCGTATTTGAGAATGTGACGGACCAGTACCCGAAAGACTGGGCGGCACTGCCTGCGGTGCAGTACACAGAAGAGGATAATAAGGTATACGAGCGCACGGACAAGGAAGAAAAATCCTATGTGCGGTACCGGATTGATATTTGGAATAACCGGTCTACATCCGAAGCCGCCATGCAGGTAGATGCTGCATTGTCGAAGCTCGGTCTGGTGCGAATCCTCTGTCAGGACAAGCCGGATCCGTCCGGCATGAAGCACAAGGTGATGCGTTACGAAGGAATTATCGATATGGAGTCGGAGCAGGTATTCTGGCCGGCTTAGGAAAGGAGCAAATATGTTAGCAAATGGTGCAAAATTAGGATACAAGAAACACGGTGCGGCAGAAAGTGCCTACACAGATCTTCCAGGTCTGAAAGAGATTCCGGAGATTGGAGTGGAGGCCGAGAAGGTGGACAACACCTGCCTGACAGATACTCACAAAGTATATGAGCAGGGAATCGGCGATCTGCCGGAAATGACTTATAAGTTCAAATACGACAATGCAAAAGCTACTTCTCCGTATCGGCTCATGAGAACTGCGCAGGAGAACAAGGATCTGCTGGATTTCCAGGAAACGGCAGCAGATGGTACAAAGTGCAGCTTCAGCGCGTACGTTTCCGTAAAGCGTACCGGTGGTGGTGTCAATGGTGTGGTTGAGTTCGAACTGACTATGCTGGTACAGAGTGATCTTACCTGGACGGATCCATCGTAAAGAAGCGAAGAAAGAGAGGGTACATAAATGAGCGAATTTGCTGGCGGCATTGATGAAGAAATCGGTGTAGAGGAGAAAGAAAAATCCGACAAAATCACAAGCATCGAGGAGAAAAAGCCGAAAAGACGGCCGTTTCACTACTGGGAAGTAGGGGACAGAAAACTGAGTTTGAAGCTGAATACGCGGATGATTGAGATTCTGGAGAACAAATACAAGATGAATATCATGAATCTGGTTGCCGGCGGTGATATCCCGCCGCTGTCTGTCATGATTACGGTAGTGCAGGCGGCAGCAGCTCCGTGGACACACAAGCTGAAATACGAGGATGTCCAGAAATTGTATGACAAATGGACCGAGGACGGCGGCGATCAGATCACCTTCTACACCCAGATCGTCATGCCGACGATGGTGGTTTCCGGTTTTTTCCCGCAGGATCAGGCGGACAGTATCATGAAGAGCCTGGAAGAGGCAGAAGAAATGATGTAACGCTTGTTTCTGATGATCTGGATGAGCTGTACGAACAGGCTCTGGACTGCGGCATCCGCCCGGCGCTCTTCTGGGAACTGTCGCCGCTGGAGGTTGCGGATCTGATGGCAAGTTACCATCGGAAGGAACGCCGGAAATTCAAGCAGCAGGTGGGGCTGTCCTTCCTGCAGGCGGAAGTGACCGCGCGGTATGTGTCGTTACAAAAAGGAGATCCGCTTCCGGAGCCGTGGGAGTATTATCCGACACTGTTCGAGGAAGAAAAACAGGCATTCGAACAGGAAAAACTGAAAGAGTATTACGAAAAGCGGCGGGAAGATGCCGCGATATACAACCAGAGACGACATCAGATGGAAGAGAACTGATGTCGTCTCTCCTTTTAAAAATAGGAAGGAGGTGAAAACGATGGCAGAAGATCTTGCAAAATTGCAGGTTGTTATTGAGGCCACTAACGCACCATTGAAGAAAGAACTGAAAAAAGCGCAGGATATGGTAAAAGAGGCTTCTGGTAATATGGAAAAGCAAAGTTCTGTGAAGGCTTTTTCTGGTGAAATAACAAAGGCTCAGCAACTGGCAAAAAAGATGCGTCAAATTGTCAAAGAAGCACAGGTGCAGGCCGGTACCAAGGTGTATACAGAGGAATACAAAACCGTGCAGAAAGAAGCGGACAATGCTAAAAGAAAGCTGAGACAGCTTCGTGAAGAAGAAAAAGCTCTGGAGCAGATGGGGCAGAGTCAGGGAATGTCTGAACAATATCAGAAAGTCAGCGATTCTGCGAAAAAAGCGCAGCGGGAACTGGATGCACTGAAGAAAAAAATGGAAGAACTGGAACAGGATGGCAAAGAAAAGCAAGTAGCTCCCAAATTTGCAAAAGTGGATGGAGAATACAGAGTTGAAAAGGAAAAGCTCGAAAATCTGAAGCAGGAATATGAGAACAGACGAAAAAACAGGCTTACCATGCAAGATGTAGACTCTGACGGTAAACTCATAAATATCGAAGAGGAACTGTCAAAAAGCCTGGATCGTGTCGAGGCGCTGGAGGCGAAGATAAAAGAACTGCGAAAGGAAGGAAAGGAATGGCAGCCAACAGAAGCAGCTATAAAACTTTCTGGCCAGATGGAGCAGGCATCCGAAAAACTCGGAAAATATCAGAGTCAGATGACGCAGATGCGGGCAGACGGCGTGGATCGGGGAACAGACGCTTGGATCAAAAATCAGAAAGCGATTAATCAGGCAACGCAGGAACAGGCGAAATATCAGAACATGAAAGCAAATATGGAAAATGCCGGAACTGATATGAAAGGAACCAAAATCACCGGAATATCCGGAATGCTTTATGAAATAAAGGCATTTAAGGAGCGCCTGAAAGCAAACTTGAAAGAGGCCTTTGAGGGTACCAAAGTTGGTAAGGGCTGGGGAGATATCAGCCGACTTCTTGGAATGATTTCAAAAGAGGCCGAACGGGCATCTACAAAAATCAAGAAGTGTTCCGGAGCAGCCGCATCTCTGATCCATCGTTTCAGTAATGGCATTTCTGCCGCCGGGCGGTTTGCAAAAGGGCTTTTAAGTCTTGGTAGAGGAGCTAGAAATACAGCCGGCGGATTTCAGGGCGGTCTGAAGGGGCTGCTGATGTACGGATTGGGAATTCGTTCCCTCTTCGCATTGGTCAATCGACTGCGCAGTGTCCTGACAGAGGGCATGAATAATCTGGCGCAGTACAGCGACAGTACCAACGGCAGCCTTTCCATGCTGATGTCGTCCCTGACACAGTTAAAGAATGCTCTGGCAACAGCTTTTGCGCCGATCTTGAATGCAGCAGCACCGATGCTGAATCTTCTGATTCAGAAAGTGACGGCAGCCGTAACGGCGCTGGGACAGCTCTTTGCGTCACTGACTGGTCAGTCCGGCTTTGTAGCAGCAAAAAGAGTCAATCAGGACTATGCCAAGAGCTTAAACTCCAACGCAGACAGCGCGAAGAAAGCCAACAAAGAAAATAAGAAGCTGCAGAACACGCTGTTCGGTTTCGATCAGATCAACAAGCTGAATGACAATTCCGACAGTGATGATAACGCAGACACCAGTACAGGAGGTGGTTTAACACCAGCGGACATGTTCGAGTCCGTTCCGCTTGACAGCAAAATCACTGATTTTGCGAAAAAGCTGAAAGATGCATGGAAAAATGCAGATTTCACGGAGATCGGACAGATTGTCGGTACAAAACTGAATGATGCGCTGAATCGGATTCCATGGGGACCGATCCAGAACACGTCACGGAAAGTCGGCAAGTCCATTGGTACCTTTATCAGCGGTTTCGTTGAAGTACCAGATCTTGGTACCAACATCGGAAAAACGATCGCTGAGGCGGTCAATACCGGTGTAGGAGGTATCAATGCCTTTCTGGATAACACCAGATGGGATTCCGTCGGAAAATTTATCGGCGATGGGCTGAACGGTGCCGCAGATACTGTAGACTGGCCGGGAATCGGTCATCTGTATGCGCAGAAGTGGAATGCGGTATTTGCAGTTATCGGTGAAGCAGCGCGGACCTTCAAGTGGACCGGCTTCGGACAGGATCTTGCAGGCGGGCTGAATACCGCAATTACAGATTTCGACTGGGCAGGAAACGGAGTACGGGTTGGTGATCTTGCAAAAGGTTTACTCAATACCATTGTAGCTGTTCTGGAGCAGACGGACTGGCGGAAACTTGGAAATTCCGTAAGAACGTTTGTTGTATCAATTGACTGGTCTGGCATCGTCAGCGAACTTGCACGCGGATTTGGAGCAGCATTTGGATCGCTTGGAGCTCTGATTGGTGGGCTGGTCGGCGAGGCATTTAAGTCTGCTCAAAAGTATTTTGCTCAGAAAACGAAAGAGTGCGGCGGTCATGCGGTGTTGGGATTCTTTAAGGGAATTCTGGATGCAATTGACGGCATAGGGACTTGGATCAAGAAAAATATTTTTGATCCGTTTATGAAAGGGTTCAAAAATGTATTTGAAATCCACAGTCCGTCCAAAGTCATGGCAGAGATGGGAAAATATCTCATCGAAGGAATGCTGAATGGAATTACGGATAAGATCTCCGATATCAAACAGAAATTTTCCGAAATCAAGGACACCATCAGCAAAAAATGGAGTGAAGTCCAGACAGACACTTCGAAAAAGTGGAAGCAGATCAACGATGATACGTCGAAGAAAATAGCGAATCTCCGCGATGATGCCAAAACAAAATTTGAGGAAATCCGTTCCAAAATTTCAGATAAATGGTCTTCTGTACGTCAGAACACGGAGACAAGCTGGAATAACACGAAGACCAGCCTTGCCCAGAAATGGTCTGGGATCCGCTCGGATGCGTCGTCAAAATTCGAGAATATCCGCAGTACAGTGGCTCAGAAGTGGACAAACCTGCACGGAAATACGACTTCCACCTGGTCTCAGATTGGCAGCAGCCTGAAAAATACCTGGTCTGACCTGAAAAGTAGTGCATCGCGGGCGTTCGGAACGATCAGTGATAATATCCTTGGTTGTTTCAGAAATTTGAAGAACTCTCTGAAAAGCACGATGTCCGGTGTGGCAAATGCCATTATTTCTCCGATCGGCAGCGCGGTCAACGGCGTGATCAGCGGCGTCAACTGGATTCTCGGTAAAGTCGGCAGCAGCAAGTCGTTCGCGAAGTGGCAGGTACCGAAATTCGCACAGGGATCCGAAGGCCTGCAGGCGGATACGCTTGGAGTTGTCAACGATCAGCCTGGAGGAATCTATCGTGAGATGGTTATCCGCCCCGACGGCAGTGCTTTCGTGCCGCAGGGCAGGAATGTTCCGTTGATGATGGAAAAGGGTACGCAGATCGTACCGGCGAAGCAGACACAGCAGTATCTGAGCATGATGCCACACTTTAAAAATGGTATCGGAACCAAAATCAAAGATACTATTTCCGACGTATGGAGTTATGTATCCCACCCTTCGAAACTGGTGGAGCTGGCGCTTGAAAAGTTCGCAGACGTTGGAAATGCTGCGGAACCGGGACTCAGCATCGCCAAAGGTGTTATCTCGCAGGTCAAGGGCAGCATCACAGATTTCGTCAAAAATCTTTTCAGCGAATCTGCACCAAAAGTAAATTATGTTGCCAGCAAGGGTGTGGAGCAGTGGCGGTCACTTGCCATTAAGGCACTGCAGCTGACCGGTCAGTATTCGGCGGCAAACTTGAACAGCCTGCTGTACCAGATGCAGACAGAATCATCAGGCAACCCGAATGCTATCAATCTGTGGGACAGCAACGCAAAACGCGGTACCCCGTCGAAAGGCCTGATGCAGGTAATTGATCCGACCTTCCGCGCATATGCGATGGCACCATACAATCAGAATATCTGGGATCCGCTCAGCAACATGATTGCGTCCATCCGGTATGCAGTAAGCCGATATGGCAGTCTTGGAAGGGCATACCGGGGTCACGGATACGCATCCGGCGGCTTCCCGCAGACCGGCGAGTTCTTCATGGCACGCGAATCCGGACCGGAGCTTGTAGGCCGAATGGGAAGCAGAAATGCGGTTGCCAATAACGATCAGATAACGGAGGGCATCAAAGGTGCCGTATTTGAAGCTATGCTAGATGCATTCCAGGCAGGCGGTATTTTTGAGCAGAAATCCGATGCGAATAAGGACGTTACCCTGGAGCTGACGATCAAAGCCGATTCGGAAACTCTATATAAGGTCGTTCGAAAAGGCAAAGAGAAACACGATGGAAGATACTATGTGATTGAGACAATTTAGGAGGCGGGTACATGGATGATATGATTAGCGTTGACGGGAAAATATTCAAGTGCCCGGCATCCTTCAAATGGAAAAAGAGCGACATCAGTGCAAGCGACGCGGGAAGAACGGATGATACCCTTATGCATAAGAACAAGGTGGGCGAAAAGCGCACATTGTCTCTTGGCTGGGTCTGCCTGACAAAAGCTGAAATCCATGAGATTCTGGTGGCGTTCGAGCCGGAATATGTCAATATTACATATTGGGATCCATTAGACGGAAAGGACATGACGCGGCGGTTTTATACCGGCGATATGGAAGCTGATGTGAAATGGTGGGCGAAAGGCCGCGAACGGTACTCTACACTAAATTTTGAGGTCATAGAAAGGTAGGAAAACATGCGGACATTATCAGAAAAGTTTAAAGAACTGCAGGAAGAGCATCCGGGGCAGGTTCTGCGCTTTGTAGATCTTACGCTCAAAGATGGAACGGTTCTGAATCTGACAAATCATCAGTTGTGGGAGAAAGGATTTCAGTTCGAGGATGCTGTTTCTGGAGAAAGCAGTTTTGATATCGGATCGGTAATTGTTAATCAGTGTATCGTTAATATCAACAACATCTATAACGATTACAGCAATTATAATTTCGAAGGTGCGGAAGCGGTTTGCTATCTCGGTATGAATGTAGGCGAGAAGACCGAACAGATCGAAAAAATCCGAATCTGCACGATGACGGTGGTAGAAGCTCCGTATCAGAACAGTTCCATTATTTCTCTGACCTGTCAGGATAATGCCCGCAAATTCGACCGGGACTATGCAGAAAGCAAGCTTTCATATCCGGCCACCAGATCGCAGATTATCCGGGATGCCTGTAATGTATGCGGCGTAACACTGGGTACGGTATCTTTTTACGGAGATGACTATGTAGTGCAGGAGCGGCCGGCGGATGAGGCATTAACCTTCCGCCAGGTGCTTTCCTGGACGGCACAGCTTGGATGCCAGTGGATGCGCTGCGACGAATACGGACGTTTGTGCATTGGATGGTATCAGCAGAAGCCAGTGGCAGAAGATCTGCTTAAGATTCGAAGCACGATCGGACTTACTGTTAATCTGGAAGAAGTTGTGATCACTGGTCTGAAGGTGACAGAATATACAACAGATAGTTCCGATGGAGCAGCATATCTCTATGGAACAGAAGGATATGTTCTTTCTATTGAAAAGAACCAGCTGATCACAAAAGGAACTGGAAAGGAAGCCGTTGAAAAAATCGGACAGCAGTGTGTAGGCATGCATTTTCGACCGTTTTCCTGCAGCCAGCTGATGGATATTGCAATGGAAGCCGGAGATGCGGTGGTGGTTACAGATCGGAAAGGGAATACTTATCAGAGCTATGTAACCGTGACAACTCTGAAACCGGGAGAATATCAGAGCGTTGCCTGCAATGCCAAGAGCGCGGAGCGAAACAGCTACAAACGGTATGATGAACTGACACAGGCATATCTTGCACAGAAAAAGCAGTATCAGGCGCAGAAAACAGCTTGGGAAAATCAGATCGAAGAGCTTGGCAAACGCCTAAAAGAGTCTCCCGGTCTTTATACAACCGAGGAAAAAGATTCTTCTGGTGGGAAGATTTTTTATTGGCATAATAAGCCGACGTTGAAAGAATCCGATATTATCTGGAAAATGACAGCGGATGCCTGCGGCGTATCCACAGATGGCGGAAAAACGTGGAATGCTGGACTCTCTGTTGACGGTAAACTGATTGGCAAGATCATGAGTACGATCGGCCTTAATTTCAGTTGGGGCGTTGGCGGCGAACTGATAATCCAGGATAAGTCCGGGAATGAAACCATGTATGTCAATGCAGAAACAGGAGAAGTAAGAATCCGAGCCACTTCGTTTTCTATATCTGGAAAAACAGTGAACGACATCGCAAAAGATTATGCGAATAGCACACTGGATGATTTTTTACAGGGCGAATATGCAGATGCGATGACTGAAATTTCGGAATCGCTTGATAAAAAAGCAGAAACATGGTATCAGGATACGGATCCATCGTTGAACTGGAATGAAAGAAGGGAAAAAGAGCCTCTGCAGGACAGCGAAAAGGAAACCATCACAGATTCTAAAAATGAAGATCTTCTTACCGTGTGGGAACGAGAAAAAGTTTCCCATAATGGAGACTTGTGGCATAATACCACAACGAATGTGCAGTATATTTACATCAACGGAAACTGGCAGGAAATGAATGTTCCGGATGAGGTTTTTGATAAAATCGACGGAAAAGCACAGATTTTCGTGGCAGAGCCGGTACCGCCGTATGATGTTGGTGATACTTGGTTTACCGGTACGGAAATCCGAGTCTGCATGACAAAACGAGAGTCCGGCAAATATCAGGCAAGCGATTGGTTGAAAAAGGATGCGTATACAGACGATTCTGCGTTGAACACTTTTTTGAATGGAAGCTATAAAAATACGCTTACGGAAGTTCGCTCGCAGATTGATGGAAAAGCGGAAACCTGGCGGCAGGAAAGTGATCCGGCAACTGCATGGACTACAACAGCCGAAAAAGCAAAGCACAAAGGAGATTTATGGAATAATACCAAAACACAGAAATCTTATATCTATAACGGTACAGGATGGGAAGAGATGACTTCAACACCGCCTGAAGCTGTCTTTGATATGATTGATGGAAAAGCTCAAATCTTTGTCAGTACACCAGTTCCTCCATACGCAATTGGAGATTTGTGGTTTAACAACCAAACTTCAGATATCTTAACCTGTATAGTAAACAGGGAATCTGGCAAGTTTACAGCGGCCGATTGGCAAAAAAGGAATAAATATACCGACGATTCTGCTTTCACAAAATGGATGAATGGTGAATATTCCAATACACTGCAGGAAGTAAAAGGACAGGTGGATGAAAAAGCAGAAACATGGAGACAATCTGCGGATCCATCAAAATCATGGACAACTACTACTGAAAAAACAAAACATAAAGGGGATCTCTGGTATAACACAACAGAACAGAAGTCCTATATTTACAACGGAAGCACCTGGGAAGCCATGAAGGCGGAGCCGCCGAGTTCCGTTTACGACTCTATTGACGGAAAAGCGCAGATCTTCGTAAACACGCCAAAACCGCCATATGATGTGGGAGACCTGTGGTTTAACGATTCTACATCAGACATTATGACCTGTGTTACAGGAAGGAAAAGTGGAAATTACGTTTCTTCGGATTGGCAGAAGCGAAACAAGTATACGGATGATTCTTCTTTAAATACATGGATCAATGGAACATATAAAAATACGCTGTCGGAAGTCAGAGGCCAGATAGACGCGAAGGTTGAGACATGGAGACAAAGCACCGACCCAGCGACATCATGGACAACGGATGCGGCAAAAAAACTGCATAAAGGAGATTTGTGGTATAACACCAATACGCAGAAGTCCTATATTTACAACGGAAGCACCTGGGAAGCCATGAAGGCGGAGCCACCGAGTTCCGTTTACGACTCTATTGACGGAAAAGCGCAGATCTTCGTAAACACGCCAAAACCGCCATATGATGTGGGAGACCTGTGGTTTAACGATTCTACATCAGACATTATGACCTGTGTTACAGGAAGGAAAAGTGGAAATTACGTTTCTTCGGATTGGCAGAAGCGAAACAAATACACAGATAATACGGCAGTAGATGATCTGAATAAGAAATTGAATCAGGAGGAGATCTTCAACCGCCTGACAAATAATGGAGTGGAGCAGGGCGTGTACATGAAAGATGGAAAGCTCTATTTGAATTTCACTTATGCACTGGGCGGTGTTTTAAAGCTCGGCGGAAAAAATAATGGCAATGGAGAGCTGCAGGTTTATGATGAAAATGGAAATGTAATTGGATCCTTGTCTAAAAACGGCTTTCGTATTGAACAGGCAGAAAAGATTAGTTTAGGCGAATATTTTAACTATGATTCCAGTGGAAAAATTAATGGAAACAAAGATGTATTTTTGGCTATGGGCGGATGGCAGATCAAAAAAACAACGGTATACGATGAACCAGCTGAGTATTGGGAAACTTCCGGAAGTCAGTTAAATGGAATTGGTGCTTATGGTCCATGGGCTTTCTGGGGAGGCTGGAACGGAGGAAGTGCGTTTAAAAAAGAAAATTACAAATTTCTCGTTACAGAAGATGGTGTGTGCAAGGCGATGTCCTGGGTAACCGGTTCTCGCGCGGAGTGGAAACAGGATATTCGAGAATACGAAGATGGTGCGTTGGAAAAAGTCCTTGGCTCCACCGTGTATCGATATCAGCTGAAAGAACATCCCAAAAATGAAGAGGGAAAACATATCGGATTTGTTATTGGCGACGGATATGCATTGGCGGAGGATATGTTAGACGAGAGCAAAAGTAGCGTTGATATGTATAGCGCTTTGGGAATTGCCTATAAAGCCATTCAGGAATTGAATGCAAAGGTAAACCGGCTGGAAGGAGAAATAGCATCGTACAGACAGGAGGCAGAAAATGGCAAGATTTGAAGAATATCTGGAAAAAACAGAACCAGAAGATACCGATATTTCAGTTCTGTATGATGGAGATGAAAATGCGACGAAGAAATTTTCATTGGGAAATCTTGTCAAATGGATGCTGAACCGCGCGAAAATAGGTCTGTTGGAAACCAATGCAAAAACTGTGACGGATTCTATTAATGAAGTGAATACTCGTGCAAAGACCAATACGGCGAGGATTGAAGCGATTGAGAAGAATCCTGTGAAATCTGAAAATTTGAATGGGCAGGTTTTTGGACTGGCTTGGATTTATTGGACAAACAATCTTGTGACTGGAGATGGGCTTGAAAATGATGCTATTACCTATTCTAAACATGATATTATTGCTACACAATGTTTACATTTGGATAAATTGGCATCGTCTAAACCAACTTTGACTTCGGATAGCATTATCATTTTAAAACGAGCAAAAGAATTAAATCCAAAATTAAGACATTTTGAATATATACAATCAGATAGTGGTAGAATAGATTTTTCTTATAATGGGGATCATGCACATTTAAATCCCAATGGATCGTGGGAAGGATCAACTGCTGATCTATCTGGAAGTTCGAGGATTTATACGTTTGCTCAGTTTTGTGACTGGTTTGATTGGTTTAAGAAACAAGGCGCAGATGGTGTCTTTTTTGATGATTGGGGATATGACTTTGCAAAAGAAGATATTTGTTATCAGTTCGGATGGAATCCGGATAATTATGAAAATTTAAATGCAACCAAAAATGAAAAATGGAAAAAGCTAATTGATGCATGTCACGAAAGAGGATTAGCTGTAATTACTAATGGAGGCACACCTTTTGAAATAGGTGATTGGTACACACATCTTGATGAAAACGATATTATTGCTTTGGAATCCTGTATGATTTCATCAGCAGGAAATACATGGAATAACGGTCATAAATCAATATATAATTATTATACAAATTGGTATAGTACCGGAAAATGCAAAGCAAAATTGTGGTCTTTAGATTATACTCCAAGTGGATCTAAAGAATTTAAAAATCAAATCCTTACATATTTATGTGCAATGGGATTAGCCTGTGGGGTGAATTATATATCAATGGGTGTAGCAGGGCGTATTGAAAAACCATTTTTTGTTGAAATTTTCACGCGTGGCACTCAGAAAAAAATAGTTAAAATCGACGATAATACATATTCATTAAGCGTTGGAAGACATCAATTAGAAGTGCATAGATGGTCTGGGCTTTCAGGTGCAGTGAGCCAGAGTAATATATCAAAAAATTATTATATTTATGATGGAGAAACTTTTAATAATGGTTTCAAACTGGCTTCTACTTCAAATTATGAGTTATCTGAGCAGATGAACAAGGTAACAAAGACAATAGGAGGTCTAACTGAAGATACACGTAAAAACGCTTCATCATATTGGAGAATGGCTATTGACGATTGGCAAGAAAGTTTAAGCTATTTAGATTATAACAATTTAATTTTACAAAATGCATCGAATTTTGTTTGTAATTATCCTGGGCAAGCGTTGGCAGAAATTGTTAAAAATAATGATGGGACTGTCGATCTAATAATAAAATATATTAATGGTAATAGCGTGCATGTCTCTTTTGACGTTATTACCTCGTCGAATTATGAAAACTTTAAACTTACAGGAGAATCATTAGAGTTTGGATTTTCAGATGTTATTTTTGATATGGAGGAAGGTAGTTGGACATTACCAAATGGAACAGCATATTATGGGTCAAGTCTCTGGGCAATCCCCTCTTTTAGACCTCATCTTGTATATACCGTAAATGGGACATATAAAGATATAGAATATATAAAAGGTGTATCAAGTGATGTAGGAGAAACTAATGGGCATTACGAGAGAACACAACGCGGAGAAATCACCGCTGCAAAGGTTTATGTCTGGATTCGTTCGCCAGGAGAATCCAGTTTAATAAATGGCACTGTAACTCTAAAAAATCTGTATTTGATAGACACGGGGGAACATTCTGATGAAATTTCAAAACGATGGTATACGAATATTTTTCCAACATCATTTAATTATGCTTCTGCTTTGAACGTGGTACAAAAGAGAAGTTCAAAAAATGGATGGCCAGTTGTAGATATAACTGCAACATCTACCGATCCATGGGGATGGGCTTGTTATAAATTATCTGGTGATGAAATTATACAATTAAGAGGGCATACGATTGAATTAGGATGTTCTACGATGATTTTTTCAAATGGTTATACCGGACATCAACTTTCCAATTACTCAAATTATGCATTTGGAATAGGGGTTAATACCGATAATCCAAATTCGTATAGATTATATTCAGATACAATAATGAAATCGAGTGTATGGGATGAAAAACTTGTTTGTCTTACTTGTACTATCCCAGAAGATGCAACAAGTATATGTGTTGGTTTTAGGAGTTATGGTTATCCAGCTAAAACAATTGTATCTTTAAAGAATGTATATATGTATGATTTGCAAGAAGAAGTATCTATTCGAGGAAAAGATAGCACAAATGTGTCATTACGTTTGTGTAGAGTTAAAGAAGAACAAGAAAATTTAACTCCATCAAAGATTAAAAACTCTCTTTATGTTACGGAAAAAGGTAGAATATATTCATATGACCTTAAAGGGAATAAAGTAGACATTGCCGGAAGTATATACGCTGGAGCCGTAGAAGCAGGTTATAATGGAAATCCGAACGAATTTGGAGCTGAATTATATGAACTTATAAAGGGGAAATAGCCAATGACAGAGATTCGAGCAGGACCGGAAACGGTCTTATTTTTATCTTTAAGAAAGAGAGACGGAACAGTGAACGAAATATTAATGCAGACATATACTATAGCACTTCCGGTACTTCTGGGGTACATTGTTTGGCTTTTGAAAAATCAGAAAAGGGATCGAGACGCGAATAGTAAGGGAACTATGCTGCTGCTCAGGGTCCAGCTGATCGAGTATCACAGCAAATACACACAGCTGGGAGATATTCCATCTTACGCTTATCAGAATTTTTGCGAAATGTACGAGGCCTATCATGCACTGGGTGGAAACGGCATGGTCACAAAGATGAAGCAGGAAATCGATGAATTACATATCAAAAAGAAAGGTGATTAATTATGGAACAGATTATGAATTATGTGAAACCGGAACTGATCATTGTAGCTATTGCCCTGTACTTTCTGGGCATGGGACTGAAGCAGGCGCAGGCCGTAAAAGACAAGTACATTCCGCTGATTCTCGGCGGCGTTAGCATCGTGCTGTGCGCCATCTGGGTGCTGGCTACCAGTGAGGTGTGCACCGGGCAGCAGGCGGCGATGGCCGTATTTACGGCAGTGACACAGGGAATCCTTGTGGCGGGTCTGAGCAACTATGTAAATCAGATCATCAAACAGGCACAGAAAACAGAGTGAGGGCGGGTGACAACCGTCCTTTTGCGCCGGCGCAAACCGCCTGGCAGAAGGAGAGACAATGAAGATTGATAGATCATACATCAGCAGCCAGAACACCTATCCGTACAACAACCCACAGTGTATTGTTGTACATAACACCGACAATTTTGAGCCAACTGCCAATGCCCGCGCTCATGCCAGAGCACAGCATGACGGGAATTTTTCTGGCATGTCGGCTCATTATTACGTGGATGACAGCGACACTGCCTATCAGGCCGCGCCGCACAACCTCGGATGCTGGCACGTTGGCATCAACTACGGAAACGGCAACCTGTTCGGCTCTTATGGCAACCGGAACAGCATCGGTGTGGAAATGTGCGTGCAGGCCGGGTATAATTATGAAAAAGCATTTGAGAATACTGCGGCACTGGTGCGGGAGATCATGCGGGAGACGGGGATTCCGCTGGAAAGAGTCTATCGTCATTATGACATCTGCAGCAAAAACTGCCCGTCGCAGATCATTGCAAAAGGCGACTGGACGAGATTCAAGAAGCTGATCAGCGGCGGCAGCTCAGAGTCTTCTGGAAACAATACATCTGGCGAGGAGATATATAAGCCAGGAGTTTACAAGGTCAATGACACGGAATTAAACATCCGTATCGCGCCGAATGCAGACAGTAAGATCGTCGGAGTAATCCGGGATCAGGGCAGCTATACTATCACCAAAATCCAGAATGGAAGTTGGGGAAAACTGCTTTCGGGCGCAGGATGGATCAATTGTCATACAAAATACTGTACCTACGGCGGTACAGCATCCGTTCAGAAGCCGGCCGCAAAAGCGATATCAGTTGATGGAGTATGGGGACCGGAGCTGACCCGCCGCCTGCAGGAGATCTTCGGAACCGGCGTGGACGGGAAAATCAGTAACCAGCCCACGACAAACAAGAAATACTGCGTCGGTATCACATCGGCCCAGTGGAGCAATCATCTGTCCGGCGGATCAGCTCTGATCAAGGCTATCCAGAAATGGTCGGGGGTAACTGCTGACGGATACATCGGACCACAGACCATCCGCGCGATGCAGCGCAAGCTCGGCACACAGGTTGATGGTGTGATCAGCAATCCATCCGCGATGGTACGCGCCCTGCAGGAATGGTGCAATCGCCAGTAATCGGCCAACAAAAAAGCCCCGGGGATCTCCGGGGCAAAAAGAAACGCCGCAGCTACGCGGCGAAAAGAATTGTTCTTTTTTCTGACCATTTTGTGTGTTCTGGTCACGTGTTATAATAACATGTATATAGAAGAAAAGCAATAAAAATTCCCGGGCAAATTACCCGGGAAAACATATTGTATCATCGAAATTTTTACAGTTACAACATATCATCTGGTATTGTATTCCGGTGGACCGGATGGAGAGATGGGCGCATCCATGCGGTATCTCTCTCAGCGTTTCACAGCACCGAACCGAATTGTAGCGGGGGTGTTGAATGATGTTGGTACCGAGGAATTAGCTCATCTCGAAATGGTATCCACGATCGTTCATCAGCTTACTTGTAATCTTTCGCTGGAAGAAATTCAGAATTCCGGTTTTGCTAATTACTATGTAGACCACACAGCCGGAATCTGGCCACAGGCGGCCGGCGGAGTCCCGTTTAATTCCTGCGAATTTCAGTCGAAAGGCGATCCGTTAACAGATCTGTTCGAAGATCTCGCTGCAGAACAGAAAGCCCGGTCAACGTACGACAACATCCTTCGCTTGGTAAAAGATCCGGAGGTAGCTGATCCGATTCGTTTCCTGCGGGCACGTGAGGTTGTGCATTTCCAACGTTTTGGTGAAGCACTGCGTTCTGTACAGGACGAATTGAATTCGAAGAACTTTTATGCGTTTAATCCGTCGTTTGATGCAAAGACTTTCTGTGCGGCACCGCAGCCAGGGGCAGGTCAGGGGAATTGCTGCACAAGATAGTAAATTAAAAATCAAAGAACAGCACACCACTGGAAAATCCCATCTGAAAAACAGGTGGGATTTTTTGGGTTTACAGTAAGAAAATCTTATCCAGTCGTAAATCATTATCCCATCATAATATAGAAAAAAGACTTTCAAAAACAGAACAGTCAGAAAGGATGTTCCATGGAAGCAATGAATTATGTAAAGCCCGAACTCATCGTCGTTGCGTTCGTGCTGTATTTTTTCGGTGTTGCTTTGCGGCAGGCACCGGATGCGGACAGCAGGATGGAAAAATCAGTAAGCAGCCCATCCGCCATGGTAAAAAAACTGCAGAAGTGGTGCAACCAGAA
>ERZ1673700.662-NODE-662-length-41907-cov-8.340079_pt1 | contig 41907 bp, 33 predicted proteins | sample MGYA00580230_ERZ1673700 | MGnify/ENA primary metagenome ERZ1673700 (study PRJEB41218, sample SAMN15661782) | gut metagenome | host: Homo sapiens | place: Canada: London | collected 2015-08-20/2019-03-30 | study: EMG produced TPA metagenomics assembly of...
GAGTTAATTGATCCATGCGCTTTAGCCTCCTCTAAAAAACTAATAGTTTTTTCGTCTCATTTAGAGTGTGGCATAAAAAAACTACTTAGCCAAGGCGCAGGATTTGACATTTACCATCAATCAATTCATCCATATCGTTATATGTGTACATGTACGTTCCATCTGCATAGCACCATTTACAATACTCCTCATTTAATGTGCCATCCTTATCACGTCCCAATATAGAATCATCATCAATAGGCATGCCGCAGCACTGACAGATCAGCTTTCTGGGTTCTCCCAAAAGCGTATTGATCGAGACATCAAATTCTTTCGACAAGAGCTTAAGTGTATCAGTATTCGGAACGGTATCTCCATTTTCCCAGCGTGATACTGCCTGCCTTGTAACCATGATTTTATCTGCCAGCTCGTCCTGTGACATTCCTCTTTCTGTACGAAGTTTCAAAATAATATTTTTCGTTTCCATAGCCATCACCTCCATAACCATATCATATAGATAAATTAAGTTCTGAAAAGCAACCTGCTGTTGCCACATCCTGTCTATATGATTTAATTATCACTCTTTGGTCATGACTTTCTTGCACCAAGTTCTTATCTTACAGTGAGGACATTTTAAATATCTTGTACTCACAATATGCATTCCCATAGTATATTGCATAAATGTTGCAAATACGCGGTTACTCTTAAAACACATATTTTCCATTTTATTAAATAATACTGTAGACGGCACTATTTACTTATCATTTTCATGTATTATTTGTTAAAAATTTGAATATAGACGAACATCCATACTTTTCAGTTCATCACTAATAAATAATGTAATTTTTGCCCCATCTATCTCAAATGTACCTCTATAAACCACACTACTTCCATATTGACCTCTAATAATAATATCTTCATCATATCCCATCTTCTTCGCTTCATTTTTAATTATATTTGCTATGTATTCTTTTCTAGTAGACGAATTTGATACCTCCAAAGGCAATTCTGTTTTTAAGTCAATATATTCTAGTTTATCATCTAAAAATTGCAAGGTAACATTTGTAATTTGTGGCAAATTTCTAACAGAATCTACCTTAAATAAGTCCGCTGCCTCAATATTGGATATGGTAAATGAATAATTTATCATTCCACTGGGAGTTGAATCTGAAACTGTAATTTGATTATTATTCAACATCTGTTCTAGTTTTATTAATACTGATTTGCTGTCCATTCCAATATGTATGTCGGCTTCTTTATTTATTCGTTCTTCTTCCTCACGTGTTTTTTTCTCTGCATATTCTCTCTTAAATTTTTCTGCCTGAGACATCTCGTTTGAATCATCAAAATATACTATTTCTTGTTTTCCTATTTTTTCTATGTAATCATTTTTATTTTGATAATTTACTAAATCATTCCATAATTCTACCTTACTCTGTCCATCTGTATTAAAACTACCTACTGCTACTGCCGTCCCATCTTTCTTTATACAAATTGTATTAAAGTAGGAATCTACAAATACAACATCTGTTATACCATTTATACTAAGTTGTGTTTCTATAGAACTATTATCATATGAGATTACACCACTACCGGAAAGACCCGCTCCTGTCGCTACCAATGTTCCATCTGATTTTAATCCAACAATTCCCCATCGATCGACTGAGATCTCTACAATATCCTTCCACCTTGATGTATCACAAATACAATCTGAATATCCAACACAGACAACTGTTCCATCAGATCTTAATCCAGCTGTATAACAGTCTTTTGTCTCCACCTGAATAATATTTTTCCAATTATTAATTTCTAATTGTCCATAATAGTTAGAACCCGTACCCACAACCGTGCCATCAGACTTTAATGCCACTAATGATTCTAATCCTTGAGATATTTGAATAATATTATTCCACTCACTCGTGTCCTCTATTTTCCCTTTTGTATACTCTGAAGTGCCACTAGTAACAACCGTACCATCCGCTTTTAATCCTGCCAGATAACTTTCACTTGCAGAAATATCAATAATATCTCTCCATTTCTCAATTCCCGGAATTTCAATAGATGCAATAACAGTCCCATCCTTCTTTATTGCCACCACATAATCATTTGAAGCAGTAATACCCACTATATCATTCCATGCACTAAGATCTATTTCGTTATTTGTTGTAATAACAGTCCCATCTTTCTTTATTGCATAGAAGGCATTTTGTGAACTAGCAAGCGTATTATTAGTCATATATTTTTGTAACTCTTCATCATCTTCTGCTGATTCATTCCCTACTGTAGTCATATATCTTTGTAATTCTTCATCATCTTCTGTAGATTCATTTCCTACTCCCTCTTCATTATTTGATATTTCAAGATGCTTTCTAGCTTCATGAAAATATAAAAATATCATAATCATCAATAGTGAAACTAACACAACGCATAAATGCTTATATAATTCATTATCTCGTTTTTTCATCTTATTTTCCTTAATATCCATACCTCGACTTTTTATTCAGCAAATAACCAAGTACAGCTCCCACAATTCCCCCAACAATATGAGCCATATTAGAAATATCATTCTGCACAGCAATACCCTCATATACCTGCTGCCCTATAAAAATAACAGCAACTAATACAAATGTTAATGGGATTTCCCCTTCCCTAAATCCTGCAAATGATGCAAGTATTATAAATGCGAATACCACTCCGCTTGCTCCACACAACCCCACATTCCAAAAGAAAATATAATTTACTATGCCTGTAATAACTGCTGTTATGCCAATTACTTCTATTAGTTCCTTTGAACCATGTTTTTCCTCCAACATCGGACCCAATAGCAACAGATATGATGCATTTCCAATAAAATGGCTCCACCCAGAATGACCAAATATATGGGTAACAAATCTTACATATGTCATTGGACTAGTTAAGGATGTATGATATGTCATAAATACACTTTGCGTAATTCTTCCGTTAGAGATAACACCTAATAATGTTGCAATAAAGCACATAATAACAAATCCCAATGTTACTGGTGCATTAAATGTAATTTTCAGTCTCTTATGCAAACGATTCCCACCTTCCAAAAATGGAAAGAGTTTCATTTCTTCCCATTGTCTCACCAATTCTATCTTCGCTTCTTTCCTGCTTCAAGCATAGCCTGCTTTAAATCTTCTTCTATTTTAACTAATTCCTCTTGTGCCTTAACTCTCTGAACTGCTCCCTGTTCATGAATTTTAACTACTTCGTTTATAGATGCAATCAAATCTCTATTACACTGCTTCAATGTATCAATATCTACAATCGGTCTTTCTGATTGCTTAGCAGTCTCAACAGTTGCCATCTTCAATGTTTCAGAATTCTTTTTCAACAGCTCGTTGGTTTTATCCGCCAATGCTCCCTGGGCGACAAGCGCTCTACTTGTATGCTCAATTCCCAAAGATAGTACAAGCTGATTTCTCCAAAGAGGTATAGTATTTGCCAATGATGACTGTAATTTATCCATCATTTCTCTATCGTTATTTTGAAGCATCCGAACCTGAGGTGCCGACTGAATTGAAATAACTCTTGTAATCTCCAAATCAGACAATTTTTTTTCAAATCTATGACACAAATCTTCATAATCACGATATGCCTGCACATCTTCCTGCTTATCGCTATTTTCCGCGATACTCTTTAACTGTGTGAGTTTTGTTTCTTTTGCATGATCTAGTGCTTTCTTTCCGGCAATAATATACATGGTCAGCTCTTTATAATATTGCACATTCAACTCGTACATTTGCTGGTACATAGATATATCTTGTCCAAGCACATCTCTATGCTTAATCAAATCCTTCTCTATTCTATCCACATTACTTTCAGCCTTGGCATAATTAGCTCGTATTGAACCTACACCTCTTTTAGCTTTTTGAAAGATGCCTAAGATTCCTTTCTTCTCTGGCTCTGTTGTTGCATCCAAAGCCACTGTAAGCTCTTTTAATGAATCGCCAACTTCTCCCAAATCATATGTTTTTACCTTTTTAAGTATTGTGGTTGAAAATTCTGATATATTGGTTTGCGCCTTAATTCCATAATTTACAATCTGATCCACGTTTTCAATGTCAATCTCATTTGCAAACTGTTCTACCATAGCCTTTTCTTCTTCAGATAGCATACTTTCATCTATAGTTCCGGCAGAATAGTTTGATTCCGATTTATTTACCACGCTTTGCATAGTAGGTACACTATCTAATAATTTCTCAGCCGTCTTTTGCTCTGGATTCAATGTCAACTGTATTTTTTCTTCCATAATGAAGTCCTCCGTAATTTTATTATCTCAAGGAGTCGCTAAGCTCTAATCTTATGCCTCCGTCTTTCTTCTCCATACTGTCAAGGTCGTCTAATGCCTTTTTAAGAGTTTCATTTGTATTTATTAACTTTTCTACAAAAAGTTCTTTGGATTCTCCACGTTTTTTTCTGCCTACATATTTTTCCTTTGTCATATATTTTTGAGTTATTTCTGCAACTCTATTTTGAATTTCCAAATTCCGATTCATCTTTTCAATCCCTAAAAGAATGGTAATCTGATTTCTCCATATTGGGATAGTTCCAGATACAGCTCCCATAATTTTATCAATTAGTCGTGCATTATTTTCCAGCATCAAATTCATCTGAGTTTTTGTTTGCAATGTAACTGTATGTGATATGCCCAAATCTTCAATTCTCTTTGAGAGCCTTTCATACCATGCCTTAATATCATCAGGAATCTGACCTTTTGGTTTTTTATTCACCACATCATTGCCATATGATATAGTTGTCTGCAAACTTGATAACGTTTCATCTATGCATCTGCCCAACTCTTCAAATAATTTTGAATCTTTAATCAGCTGTGCCTCTTGTAGTTTCAATGCCAATTCCATTTTATCCATATATACAAGAACTTCATTGTATTTCTTTATTAGGCGTTCCCTCTTTTTTTCATTACTGCTTGGAAATATTCCTACCTTTTTTCTATCGAGACCTGAAAATCATCTATTTCATTAAGTATATCATGAATTAAATACTCCAACTCGCCATTGCTATTAAGCAACTGGTTGGAAATTATCTTTGAAAATTCTCTTAGCTGCTGTTGAGCTTCACATCCAAACAACAGTATGCTGTCAGCATTTCCCACTATCAGCTCATCTTGTCCCAATATTTCTTTGTTCTCTTTCTCCAAACATATCACCCTATCAATTATTGATTACTCTGAAAGTCCATCCTGCTTCATTAAGATCTCCATAGCAGAAATATCTGTCGCTATATCCATCTCTTTCTCATGATAAAACTTATCTAATAATCCTTCAAATGAATCTATGATTTTATCAATAGCCCCTTCAATATCTTTTTTGGTTTTTTCCAGGCTCTTTCCTTTTATCTGTTTTTCATCAATCTCTATATATGCTTCAAGCAGTTTTTCTGTTGTTGGTAAATAATAATTCATAAACATTCCTAGCTTATCCGCATTTTGTGGATTGACATCTACTTCATGGAATATCATTGATACTACATTTTCCATACGATCCAGCTTCTGCGAAATCATCTTATCTTTGATGATGTCATTGCTTTCATGAATTTTATCAATGTATCCCTGTCCCTGATCCATAATTGCCTGCATCTCTTTTGTTCGCTCTTTCATTCTAAGACGTTCCTCAACTTGCTTTCTATAATATCGATCATATACGGCCTGCTTATCCTTATACTTTTCATATACTTCATCAGAGACAATAAATATCAAATCATCTTTGCCAAAATGCCCCTGTGGTATTAACTTCATCGTTACAGCCTTCTTCAAATCTTTAATTACTTTTTCTGGTTCCTCTTTTGAATAAACTGCCAAATCATCAATAAGTTCGATATTCTTAAACCTAAGATCCCTTACATATGTATTATATCTTTTGTTAAAGTGCATTTCACAAATTCTCTTTGCAATAACAATAGAATTTATAGCAATAACAACCACCAATACAAGAATCCCCACAAGCGCAGACATTCTAAATGTATCCGAATATACTACGGTTCCTATATAAATAGGTGCATAGTACAAACACAACGCAGTAAATAAAATACACACTACAACACCCCATGTACGCGCTGCTGGACAGTTGTATTCAAATACATATTTATCTCGGCTACTATTTACACTTGGTAATTTATCAAGCCGTTCTGTCATTTCCGAAAAGGAACCCTTTTCGACACCATTATTAACAATGTCTACCGCTTCTTTTGCCTCTTGCAAATATTCATCTTTAACATTATCAACTTCTTCCTTCGGCTTTCCTCCAGAAAAAAAATTATTTAATATTTCCATCAAAAGTTCTCCTACCCTAATTATTCAACTTTATCTGTTGCAGATGGCTGGTGAATTTCTCCTGCATCAATTTTGGTTACTTCACTTGAAGCCGGCACTGCCAATGACGGCATTATACTTGAGGCCGGCGTTCCATTGGGAAGTTCTATATTCTGATTTACATCTGGCAGCTTAAATGTATCTTCAGTTGCTGTGACGACAGGCGTTTTTATCGTTGGCACATTTGCTGCTGCCGGTGCCTTATATGTAACATCTCCTTCTGAACTATAAGCTGAGTTTGAATGCGATGATGTATTTGAATGCGATGTATGGCTTGCATGACTAGAATGTGTATTTGAATGCGAACCATGATCTGAATGAGATGTATGGCTTGCATGGCTCTCATGACTTCCGTGATTTCCATGACCACTCGATCCCGATCTATGGGAGCTATGTGACCTATGCGAACTATGAGATCTATGACCAGCAAAAACATCCATCTGCATTAGGCTTCCGAGTACAACAATCATCGTACCAAGCACAAGTAATTTTTTTCCTGGGATATTTCCCTCTTCATCTTCAATTAGATTTTCTATACTTTTTTGAAACTTTGGAAATAATTCATCCATATTATTCATATATTTTCACACACTTTCCATTCGACCAATCTGTCTGATAATGAGTTGACGAATTTGTATAATATTGGCATTCTCCGTTCGGTTTACCATTTTCAAAAGAACCAGCCAGTTTATATCCATCCTCACCGGAAGGATAAAAATATGTTCCATTTCCATTCATTTGGTCTTCAGACCACTTACCCTCATATGATGCGCCACTTGTCCATGTATATGTTCCCTGACCTGACTTTTGTCCATCAGAAACATTTCCATTATACTGATCGCCATTGCTATATTTTATCTGTGCCTGTCCTGACAATTTTCCATCACTCATTGCCCCATTATAAGTAGTTCCGCTAACCAATGACATTTCAACAGCTGTTGGCTGTCCATCTGTAATTGTAAATGTGTAATTGCCAAAATCATTTTCTATATGATAGCTACCGTTTACAAATGTATTTTTATCAAAAGTACCACTTACATAACTTCCATCTGAATATGTATAGGTCCCAGATCCAGTCATCTGATCAGAAGCCCACTCTCCATCGTACTTATCACCAGATATCCATGTATATACGCCCTGACCACTTCTATATCCATCCAGAAAAGCTCCATCGTAAATGTCTCTACTTACAAAAGTCATCTTTCCTGTTCCAGTCAATCCTTTTGTATCACACGATCCTATATATGTTGACCCATCTGCATATTCTATAGATGCCTTATCAATATTCCCTGATTTGTAAGTTAAATTATAACTTCCAGTACTATTCTTAAATGTACATGTTCCGTCTTGAAAAGCATTATCTTTAAATGTTCCTGAAAAAATCACTCCATCCGGGGTTGTATATGTACCTTGCCCGCACATCTGATCATTTTTCCACTCGCCTTCGTATACACCTCCATCATCCCAGGTAAATATTCCATTCCCACTTTTCTTTGAGGAGGAAAATTCTCCTTGATATGTACCCTCATTGGGAACGCGCAAAGTACCGCTTCCCTTTAACTGATTCTGCTTCCACTCTCCTGTATATGCCGCTCCAGTCTCAAATAAAAATTGACCATCACCAGAAAGATATCCAAAATCTGTTTCGCCAGCATACAAACCCTTGGTTAACTGAATCTGTCCCGATGAACGCATCTCATGTTCTCTTAAAACCCTTTGTTGCAAATCATCAGCTTGTATTTTCTGCCCAAGGCCTCCCACAACGATTATCTCGGCTACAGCCAAAAGAACAAGTCCCCATGATGATAATTTTTTTCTTCGTTTAAGAGCCTTTTCATGCTCTTCTTCGGGTGTTATCACCTTTTCTATTGAATTACTATTTTCCGTTTTATTCATACCCTCTTCGGACAATTTCTCTTTTTCTAAATCCGCCATCTCAATCACTCCATGAATTTAATATCCGCATTGTTTCCTCATCATTTTCATAAAACTTCGAGAATAAATAATCTAATATTCCAGAATATACTCTGCATTTATATCCCCTCGGTTGTTTTTCTATCACATCTCCATCCAAAGTATAATTTACAACCGGACAAGTTCCACAATATGGCTGGTATACACAATCACAACAAGTCGGAATTGTTTCCAAAACACTGGACGCACATACTGTCTTACATACACTATTATTTATCAGATCTGTATAAGTGTTGTTATATACATTTCCTAATTGAAATGTACTTTGTCCCATCTCATGAAGCATTCGTCCCTCATCGCATGTAAAAATATTACCATCTGCATAATACGCCAACTGTCCAACACCTGCGCCACATGGTGAACGCAATTCCATATAGTTCATGAAATCGCCTCTTATTCTTCTCAATAAAATTGCAGCATGATCTTCTTTGATGAATCTTCCTGCTTTATTTATTTCAATCAATTCATCTAATGCTTGCTGATAGAATTTAATAAACTCCTCCGAACTATATCCTATTTTTTCCCAACTCTTTGCAGCTTTTCCTAATGGTGTTAATGGCCTTATAAAAATGCTTTCAAAGCCCATATCTACATAGGAGTGAACAATTTCTTTGGGAAAGTTAAGAGAAAATCTTGTAGTTGTTTCTATGGCTCCCACCTGCAAGCCAGCTTTTCTTACTCTCTCAACAGAATTTATTACTTTTTTAAATGTACCAGATCCGTCAGCATATGGACGATTATTATTGTGTACTAATTCACTTCCATCTACAGACGTTGATATTCCAAAATTGTACTGTACAAAAAAATCTAACATTTCATCATTTAATAATGTTAAGTTAGTTACTACCGTATACGCTATCTCATGCTTCTCTTTATGTATTTCGGCATATTGTACTATGTGTTTTATAATATCAAAATTAACTAATGGCTCTCCACCCTGAAACTCAAAACATAAAGACTGTTCCGGCGACTGCAACGCTATATCTACTGCCTTTTCAGCCATCTCCTTATTCATAATAAGATGAGAACATTCTACACCATTATTTGCCTGACAATATATGCAGCTCATATTGCATACTGTAGTTACTACAAAAATATGTAATGATGTTGCTACATTGACATGCCCCTTTATTTCTCTTAATGCATATTTGTTTATGGATGAATATTCCAAATCGGATTCATCGTATATCATCTTTTTCTCAATAAGTGATTCACATAATTTCGATTCTCTATCAACATCCAACGAAAGAATCTTCCCAAAATCCTCTTTGCTGACAAACATATACTTTCCAAAATCATTTGTCATTAGAATAGATTTTCCATATTGCTTAAAATTAAAGTAATTTAGCTTCATATAATTGCTCTCAATTCTCCCTTTTCCATAGACATTGTTCCTGCAAACACTCCGCCACAAGCATTTCTCATTTTACAGTTCTCACAAGTCTCAGCATATCTTACTTTATCCGGTGATATACTCTTTTCACACAATGTCCAATATTCCTTCTTCACAGTACATAATGGAAAATTATATAGTTTCACATCAATTCCATTTTCTATCAATACTAAGGCTGCATCCTCTGCAACTTGCGCAGCATCTACATATGATATCCATACTTTATCCTGATTAACCCTTGCGCTTCCAGTCATCTCCATTGCCATAATGCTGACATAATCCACTTCCGAAAGTTCATCAGAAATCATCTGTGCAATATTATGAATATCATCTTTGTTCAATCTGTTTACAACAATCCTTAACTCAACATGAATTCCCGCCTTCAATAACTTTTTTATCCCTATCTTTGTCTGATTAAAACTACCATTTGACTGAGTTATCATATCATGAATATTCGCAGTAGAACCATGAATAGGTATAGCAACTATACTGTTCTTTGGTGACTTTTCTACGAATCTTTCCACATATGAATCAACTGCAAAAATTCTTCCATTGGTAAGCAATAAAAAATCTGTACATTCAAATTTTGCTCTAAGAAATTCTAAAAATCTAAATATATCTGGACCTACCATAAACGGCTCCCCACCTGTAATTGTGAGATGCGGGGCATCCGTAGGTATATGTTTTGCAATTTCTATCAAGGTATCTACACTGGTATTTCGGCCCTTTTGCCGAGATATATCTGGAGATGGGCACATAACGCAATTAGAATTACATTTACCTGTCACGAAGAAATAATTATCCAAAGAACTATCATCATAGTATTCCGAAAATTTCCCATTTTCCCAAAGTTCATAAACATCATAATCATGTGCATTTCTGAGCTTTTCAATTATATTTTTATCTTTGGATACCACAACATCTTCCGGGTATAACCTTATATCATTTTCTGATATATATACAAACTCTATCTCATCTTTAAGTAGCTCTTCCCTTACTGTTTGATTCAAAGCCAAAGATACTATTTTATATTTTCCATGATAATTCTCCAGCTTTACAATCATTTAACCATCCCCCATATAATGAAATAACTTAAAAATCCAGCAAAAATAAACATTGCAAACGGAATTTTCCTGACAACCGTTACTGCTGAAATATTCCTGCTACTTGCCCATCGACCAATACTCTCAACCTGTTCTTCCGTCAATCTACTTCTCAAATCTTCTGATGATATGGGAGGGAGTCCTCTAACTCTGGAATTTTGCATAAGCATTGATGATATACTTGATAATATCATCCCTTTCTTCAAATCACATATTTTAACTTCCTGATATAAACTTGTCCGAATGGTCATCTGGCAAAGCAGTAGTAATATTACCAACACATAGTTTTCTGGATTAAAAGAGAACGGAATAAATCCTAATATCAATCCAATGACAATATCAACAGCATAAACGCCAACAATAATCTGCCATTTTTTTAATTTACTTTCTTTACCAACTAACCAGGCAGATATCATGCATATTATTCTTATAATCCATTCATTAACATATATGCCTTTCATGCCAATCATGATAAATAATAAGTTTATTAAGCATATATATCCCGATGCTGATAAAAAGGATTTAAGAAAATTCCCAAGATACCCTTTTACATATTCTTTTGTAATTTTTGTTCTTCCCTTTACCAATGAATAGATTGAGAAAAATAACAGATAAAAATATCCATATAAAATCGCAAGGCATAGTGCAAAGTACAAAGTTACATCTGATTTTCCATAAACCAAATATTCATTTGCCGGATAAAGCACTGCCATCACCAAAGTTAATTTACAGTCCCCACCTGCAAATGAGTGTGTGTAAAATAAAATCAAACTAATCAAGGCAATGATTCCAAAATTTATCATGAAAAGCCAAAATAAATCTCTGGCAAAATATCCATAATATATCACGCATAAAACGATTCCGGGTAAAACAAATCCAAGTAAAGTTTTATTGTATATTCTTCCGTCCCTCACATCAGATATTGATGTTATTATTCCTAGCAATATAAGCACAGCTGTCAAAAAAATTTCTATTATAATCATTTTTTCATATTCTCTATATTTATCAAATAATTTTCAAATTCTTTTACTGTGACGTTCGGATCATATTTGCAACTGTTAAAAATCAACTCTATATAGATACCTTTTCTTTTCACTTTAATTTTTGCAAAATCTTTGTATGTATCACAGGTTTCTTTTATACTTTTTTCGGAATAAATTTCTGTACTCAATAACAACTTAACCATTAGTATCAAACCAATCCTTTAATATTTCATCTTCGCAAAATTGCTGTTCAATTTCGCTATCCGATAATTCATCCTCGTCTTTAGGAGCAACTACACTTGTTGCAACAGCCCTAGCAAGCATCAATTCACGAATATTCTTTGTCTGTAAATAGATTTCATGCCGAGCACTTTGGGCTAGAATTTCATTTTCAAATTCATCATCAGATATTTCTTCTTTCTCATTTTTTGCATTTAACGATACATAATAATATTTCTCGTCGGCATCTAAATGCACATATGCTCTATCCGTAAAATTGTAAGCAGCCTTAATAAGTGCAATCTTCGAATAAAGTTCTCTACTATATTTAAGTTGTCTCATAGAAATCATTCCTCACTGTTCTTCTGAGTTTTCGCCAATCTTTATATTCACCAGTAATTATTCTATTATCTTTAGGTTTATCTGTATCTACTGGAATAGCCAATGCCCTTCCAATTTTTGTTACGCCTGCTATTCTTCCTTCGGCACACATAATTTGTATTGTTCGCAATTTCACTCTACACTTCTTTGCCATTTCAGCAGAAGTATATTCCTCAGCGAAATTTAATCTCATAAAAGTCCACATCCACTCAGAAAACAATTTCCTTCAATTCTATCAAAAATTCGTATAAAAAAAGGAAGGCGATAGTAGCCGATTTTTTTGTCTCGACTTGATAAACGAACTCCTGATTAGGATAGAACGTGTCATTTTTTACAACAAGTATAATGTAATCAAGTGCTCATTTAGCAAAATACATCAAGAAGATATTAATTCGTCTCCTTAGTATTTTTATCTTAGTGTATTAATTCTTTTATAATTGTGATTCTCCAAGAAAATTTATTATCTTGATCGTCAATCCTGTGTTGGAATGTCAAGAAAATTAAAGTTTTTATTTATAGTCTCATTATTTTTCCAATCATATGCCTTTAATATTCTGGCTCTCTCATCATATTTTTCTTCTGGCATTCTAATTGCAAAATATGTATTAAAAACAGCCTTTGATATTCGCGATTTCTTTTTCAAATATCTATTTTGTTTTTGGGCCATTTCTGTAATAAAGTCATTACTATCCTTTATTAAATTTTCTTCAACTTCATCTGTTGTTAATGCTTCAAGCATTATTTTTTCAATTGCCCCTGTTTCATTTTCAGGGAGACATTTAAAACATAAATCCACTTGGCATTGTCCAAGAACAAAATTATTTATTATCCACTTACTATTACTATTTATATCTTCTTCTACAAATTGAGTTCCTAAATTTTCATTAATTTGTTCAATAAATTCCCTATTACTATCAATTGTATCATGATCTATTAAAATGATAACTTTATCAATAAATTCTTCTTTTCTCGTTACATATTCTAATTGATCTTTTATCGACTTCATCTTAATCGGAATATTTGTTATTCCGCCACAACTTTGAATTTCAATATTAGATCCGTCTTTTTTCAATGTCTTTTTTAATAGCTTATTGGTTACAGAATTTTCCCAAAATCCCTCATATTCCCAGTCATACCTATACTGGAGAACATATTGTATCATTAATAAATCCGTCGTACCTTCACAAAGAATAACTGCTCTCATCTATCTCAACTCCAATCCATATTCGTCCATTAATTGTATTGCCTTTATTGCATCAACATTGCGTACCTTCACTCCCTTTTCGGTATTTACTAAAGTAATCATTCTAATATCTTTCTGCATTTTTGGAGAACACTTTAATACAGAATTTATTGCTTCAAGGCTATGGGATGTCATAAAAATTTGCACATTTAATTTCTCAGCATTCTCAATAATCCACTTAAAAACATTTCCCATAGCAGAAGTATGAATTGCCGTTTCAAATTCATCTAATAGCAATATGCCATTTTTAGCCTTCAATACTGCACTCAAAAGCAACATAGCCTTTTTCATTCCATCTCCATAAGCATTTAGTATCAAACCTTCCTTAAATTTTTTTGATAAAACAACATATTTTCTTGCAAATGTTCTCTCTTCTTCTACCGAATTTATCGAAATAAAATCCGGATCAAACTCCCTCATTATATCCACAAATTGCTCATATAATTCAGTATTCGTCATCAAATCATTCAAATATAAAGTATTATTAGCATGCTGAGTTGGTGACACATACACAACATTATTTATTATCCTTACAATATTATCAGAGTATTGAATACCTCTTTGAATACTATATATCTTGTCTTTACCACAATTCTCACCGTTTATAATGTATTGTATATCTAATACAGATGCCTCATACTCATTGTGCTCGTATTCATTTTTATTTTCATGTAATACATATCCACCATTTGCATTCAATTGTTCATCCGATAAAATCGTCTCAGAAAACTGTCCTAATAATTGAACAGAAAAAACTTTCCCATCATTTTTACCCGAATAAGAAATATAAGTTTTGTTCATTTCATTATTAATTGGAAACAAGGATTTCATTGTATCATAAACCGTCGTATACATACGAGGTCCACTATTACCCTCTCTTTTTCCCAATAATCTCCATGCGCGCAAATTATTCGGTCCTTGAAGGCTTTCAATTACTTCTAAGATACTCGTTTTACCTGTATTATTCTCCCCTGCAATTATATTCACTTTGCCAAGCGCATCTAGTTTTAAATTATCAATACCACGGAATTTTTCGATTGTTAATTCTGAAATCATTTATTTTTCCCTTTTCACCAATAAATAGCATAATTTTCTAGTTACAAATATCATTTGTCATACATTACCTTAATAAGAATATTATATGTCAAATTCAAATGTTTAACAACAAAATATCCATGAAATAATTTAACAGCCGCATACTATCTTGAAATTCATATGAACAAAGCCCCCCATTACCGATATTTTTACCAATAATGAGGAGCCTCTAACCTATAATTCGCATCTCTACTACCAGATTATACTACTGTTATTTGCAAAGATATGTCTCATAATCCTTGCGATATCGCAATACCTTCTCGTAATCCAGCTTCGTAGAAATAATGTACATGCTTACCTTTTATCCTATCTTTTCGCTAATAGCAGCCTGTGCTGCAGCCAATCTCGCGATCGGTACACGGAACGGAGAACAGGATACATAATCCATTCCAACCTTATGGCAGAATGCAACAGATGAGGGATCACCACCATGCTCACCACAGATACCGATCTTTAAATTCGGACGCTGGGAACGACCTTTTGTGACTGCCATTTCGATCAGCTGTCCTACGCCGTTTTGGTCAAGCTTTGCAAAGGGATCCGATTCATAGATCTTACTCTTATAATAATCCACCAGGAATTTTCCTGCGTCGTCACGGGAGAAGCCAAAGGTCATCTGAGTCAGATCATTTGTACCAAAGGAGAAAAATTCGGCTTCTTCTGCAATTTCGTTTGCCAGAAGTGCTGCTCTTGGAATTTCGATCATCGTTCCAATGTGATAAACCAGATTCGAATTTTTTTCTGCCTTAACCTTTTCAGCAGTTTCCACGATTACGTCCTTGACAAATTTCAGCTCCTTTTTATCGCCAACCAGCGGAACCATGATCTCCGGAACGATCTCAAAGCCCTTTTCTTTACTTACTTCAATCGCCGCTTCGATCACCGCTCTTGTCTGCATTCTTGCAATTTCCGGATACGTAACGGACAGCCGGCAGCCTCTGTGACCCATCATCGGGTTGAACTCATGCAACTCACTGCAGGTGCTCTTTACTTCCTCAACAGAAAGATTCATATCCTTTGCCAGTGCTTCGATATCCTTTTCGTCTGTCGGAACAAACTCATGCAGCGGCGGATCCAGGAAACGAATCGTAACAGGTTTCCCCTCCATTACTTCATAAAGCGCCTTGAAATCGCCCTTCTGGAACGGAATCAGCTCTTCCAACGCCTTTTCGCGCTCTTCCACGGTTTTGGAAAGGATCATTTTACGGATCTTCGGAATTCGCTCCGGTTCAAAGAACATGTGCTCTGTTCTGCAAAGTCCAATCCCTTCTGCACCAAGACGTACCGCATTTGCCGCATCTGCAGGCGTATCTGCATTCGTGCGAACCTTCAATTTACGGAAGGAATCCGCCCAGCTCATGATTCTGCCGAAGTTGCCGCTGATCGAAGCCTCCTGTGTCTGAATATCGCCGTCGTAAATTTTACCGGTTGAGCCATCCAGGGAAATATAATCCCCCTCAAAATAGGTCTTGCCGCCTAATGTAAACTGCTTTTTCTTTTCATCGATCACAATATCTCCGCAGCCGGAAATACATGCGGTTCCCATGCCTCTTGCCACAACTGCAGCATGGGATGTCATACCGCCGCGCACAGTCAGGATACCCTCTGCAGCATGCATCCCCTCAATATCCTCCGGAGAAGTTTCCAGACGCACTAAAATGACACGTTCGCCAACCTCATGGGCTTCCTTTGCTTCCTCTGCAGTAAAATAGATCTTACCGGCAGCTGCGCCAGGAGATGCCGGAAGAGCCTGTCCCATCACGGTTCCCTTTTTCAGTGCATCCGGATCGAAAGCGGGATGCAGCAGCTGATCCAGAGATTTTGCTTCAATTCTGCTGACAGCTTCCTGGGGTGTGATCATACCTTCATCCACAAGATCGCATGCGATCTGCAGAGCAGCCTGCGCTGTGCGCTTGCCATTTCTGGTCTGTAAGAAATACAGCTTTCCGTCCTCGATGGTAAATTCCATATCCTGCATATCACGGTAATGCTCTTCCAGACGGTTTGCAATTTTCAAAAATTCCTCATAGCATTCCGGCAGGTCTTCTTCCAGCCGGGTAATGGGCTGGGGTGTACGGATTCCTGCAACAACGTCCTCACCCTGTGCATTGATCAGGTATTCTCCATAAATGCCCTTTGCTCCGGTGGAGGGGTTTCTCGTAAAGGCAACGCCTGTACCGGAGGTATTGCCCATATTTCCGAATACCATCGACTGTACATTGACTGCAGTTCCCCAGTCCCCCGGAATGTCATTCATTCTTCTGTATACGATAGCTCTTTCATTATCCCACGAACGGAATACCGCCTTTACCGCTTCCATCAGCTGAACCCGCGGCTCCTGCGGAAATTCTTCGCCCATTTTTTCCTTATAGATCTCTTTAAAACGCCGGATCACCTCTTTTAGATCCTCCGCCGTCAGCTCCGTATCAAAGTGAACTTTCCGATCTTCTTTTATTTCATCAATGACCCGTTCAAATAACGATTTGGGAACTTCCATGACAACATCTGAGAACATCTGAATAAAGCGTCTGTAAGAATCGTAGGCAAATCTCGGATTGCCTGTCCGTTTGGCAAAGCCCTCGACCGAAATATCGGTCAAGCCCAGATTCAGAATCGTATCCATCATACCGGGCATCGAAGCTCTCGCTCCGCTTCGTACCGACACAAGCAGCGGATTCTCGGTATCTCCGAACTTCTTTCCGAGCTTTTCCTCCAAAAGTGCCAGTGCATCAAAAATCTGTGTCTGAATTTCTTCAGAAATTGACCTGCCATGGTTATAGTAGTCTGTGCAGGCCTCTGTCGTCACGGTAAAGCCGGGCGGAATCGGAAGTCCGAGATTCGTCATCTCTGCAAGGTTCGCACCTTTTCCACCCAGGAGGTTGCGCATATCCGCATTTCCCTCCCTGAATAAATACACCCATTTCGCCATTGTAATGGTCCCCCTTTGGTCTGTATTTACAGTCATTTAGCATTATGCCGGACTGTTTTTCTCATAAAATCATTCTAACACATTAAAATATGCAAAGTCAAACAATATATTCGTTTTTTATTTGTGCAGTTTTTAGCTTTCCTGTCAAATTATGTCGCAGAATAAATAAAATCTTTCACAAACAGCAAAAAATCCGCCTTCTCCATGTGGAATCCACACGGAAAAGACGGATCTTTCTAATTCACAGAATTAAGTACTCACAAAGCGCGTACTCGATTATACACAGCCAGCTTAAAATTTCTTAGAAATCCAGCTTTTCTGCAAAGTATGCGTCCAGATCAGCAATCGCAACCCGCTCCTGCTCCATAGAATCACGGAAACGAACGGTTACGCAGCCGTCTGTCTCGGATTCGAAATCGTAGGTAACGCAAAACGGCGTACCGATTTCATCCTGACGGCGATATCTCTTACCGATATTGCCTCTGTCGTCAAATTCGCAGTTGTATTTCTTGCACAGCTGGGTATAGATCTTCTCTGCACCCTCGTTGAGCTTCTTGGACAGCGGCAGGATGCCGATTTTAACCGGTGCCAGAGCAGGATGGAAATGAAGGACAGTACGGACATCTCCGCCCTCCAGCTCTTCCTCGTCATAAGCAGCGCATAAAAATGCCAGAACGACACGGTCTGCACCCAGAGACGGCTCAACAACATAAGGGATATATTTTTCATTCTTGGAATCGTCAAAGTAAGACAGATCCTGACCGGAAACCTCTGCATGACGGGAAAGGTCGTAATCGGTACGGTCAGCGATGCCCCACAGCTCGCCCCAGCCAAAGGGGAATAAAAATTCGATATCCGTTGTAGCCTTGGAGTAGAAGGAAAGCTCTTCTTTTTCATGGTCTCTGACACGCATTTCTTCCGGCTTGATGCCCAGAGTCTGCAGCCAGTCGATACAGAACTGTTTCCAGTATGCGAACCATTCGAGGTCAGTGTCAGGCTCACAGAAGAATTCCAGCTCCATCTGCTCAAACTCTCTGGTACGGAACGTGAAGTTGCCGGGTGTGATTTCATTGCGGAAGGACTTACCGATCTGACCGATACCGAACGGGATTTTCTTTCTGGAAGTACGCTGTACGTTCTTGAAGTTTACGAAAATACCCTGCGCGGTTTCGGGACGCAGATATACCGTATTCTTTGCATCCTCCGTAACACCCTGGAAGGTCTTGAACATCAGGTTGAACTGACGGATTTCGGTAAAGTTGTGTTTGCCGCAGGTCGGGCAGGGAACCTGATTATCTTCGATGAATTGCATCATCTGTTCCTGGCTCCAGCCGTCTACAGATCCTCCCAGATCAATATTGTGCTCCTGCGCATAATCTTCGATGATCTTATCTGCACGGAAACGCTCGTGGCATTCCTTACAGTCCATCAGCGGATCAGAAAAGCCGCCCAGATGTCCGGATGCAACCCAGGTCTGGGGATTCATCAGAATCGCGCAGTCCACACCGACGTTGTAAGGGTTCTCCTGGATAAATTTTTTCCACCATGCGCGCTTTACGTTGTTTTTCAGCTCTACGCCGAGGTTACCGTAATCCCATGTATTTGCAAGTCCGCCGTAAATTTCGGAACCGGGATATACAAACCCTCTCGCTTTTGCCAGCGATACAATTTTGTCCATTGTCTTTTCCATCGTTTTTCTCCTTTGACTGCACAGATTTTAATCAAACAGAATATAGGTCAGCATATCTGCGTCGGTTACGGATACTGTTTTGGCATTCGCTGTCGCCTCGACATCCTCCGAACCGTACCGGACCTTATCCCATACTCTGACATTAACCGCTTCCCGCACAACTGCAATGTGCTTTTCTCCCATTTTGAGGAGGTCTTCCTTGCCGATCTGCTCTCCGTCTCCCTTCAGGGAAGAAAGCGTGACATTCAGATCATAGCCTGCATTAAACGCATCTTTTACGGTTCCAACAAACAATGCCAGTTTGTTGAAAGCAGAATAAGCAGAAGCGTCCGCATACTGCATCACGACCGTTACCGTATGATCGTCATTTTCTTCTGCCGCTTTCAGCACAACCGCTTCTTTTCCAGCCGAAGCATTATAAGTATCGCATGCCTGCTGAATCGTACTTTCCAGCTCATCCAGATTATAATAGCTTTCGGAAAAATCTTCTATAATCGTGTGAACCACCTGACCATTTTTTTTGACTTCAATCGTGGTCTCGGTTACTTCCGGCTCCCTGCCGCATCCCGTCAGCATCGCTGCCAGACACAGGATACACAGTGCGCGCATGATCCATTTTCGCGTCATTTATCTGCTCCCTCTCATCTGCATCCGCTCTTTATCTGCCGATGCTATGATCTTAACTATTATAGCCGACCGCCCTTTCTTTTTCAACCCATAACTTTACAAAGTCATTTTATAACGTTTCCAGGATCTCCAGGGTATGAAATTCACCCGGAAGAAAATCCCTCCGGTATTTTTCTGCAATCTGCACAAGCTCTGCAAGCACTTCTTCTTTTAAGGTAAATGTGTAAAGCTTTTCCACGGGCGTCCCTGCAATAAATTCAACTGCATACAGCGCCGTTTCCGAAAAATTGCCCTGCGGCAGCCCCGGGAATTCCCCGTTTGCCACAATCAGCCGGATTTCGTAAATGCATCGCACAAGCCTGCGCGGGATGCTTTTTACCGTCAACGCCCGCAGGGACTGATATAAAAGCTTTAACACCTCGCGCTCGTCGTTATTTTCCCGTGTGCAGTAATCCGCCAGCTCCAGGAAATACATTCCGTAATAGGCGCCCTCAAAATCCTGCCGCAGCTCTTCAAAATAGCAGTCCGCTGAAATATCACAGACACTGTAGGAATTTCGCCCTGCATACAGCTCGAACGTCCCGAAGGTAAACGGACTGGTAGGAGCCAGAAAAGCACTTGTCGGCTTTCTGGCTCCCCTTGCAAAAGCGGATATTTTTCCTTTTTCCCGAGTCAGGATCACGACTCTCCTGTCATACTCCCCGATCGGTTCTGCCTTCAGAACGATCCCGAGCACTTTGATCCGATCCTGCATGTTGTTCCCCATCCTGTCCCTGCGCCTTTGCACGGAAGGACGAAGTAAACGAGCTGCTCTCGTGTAACTTCGCCCGGTTCCGGAGCGCATTTCTTTCCTGTATCTGATTCCGGTACTGCAGATAATCCTCCACACGCCCGGTTTTTAAAAACTGATCCCAGTAGCTTCTTTCATTCATCCTTACCGCCTCCCATGTATCCAATCTGCCGTCTCCGACAGCTTTTACGTCCCTCATAGGATAAGCGGTTTGAACTTTTTTATTCCCTCAGAAAAAAGAGCGTTCTATCTGTCCGGTCTGGTATCCGCAGGATTGTAACCGAAGTTTTTCAAGAGGAAATCGCTGTCTCTCCAGTCCTTCTTGACCTTGACCCAGAGCTGCAGATTGACCTGGCATTCCAGCATATCCTCGATATCCCGGCGCGCCTGAGAACCGATCTTTTTGAGCATGCTGCCCTGCTTGCCGATAATAATTCCCTTGTGGGAATCCCGCTCGCAGATGATCGTCGCATCGATATTGACGATATGCTCCTTAAATTCCATCCGTTCGACCGCCACTGCGATGCCGTGGGGAATTTCCTCTTCCAGACAGCGCAGCGCCTTTTCCCGGATCATCTCCGCAACGATCTGACGCTGCGGCTGGTCTGTGATCGTATCTTCATCGTAGAAGGGCTCTCCATAGGGAAGATATTTGAAAATGCAGTCCAACAGCGTATCGGTATTGTTGCTGCGAAGTGCCGATACCGGGACGATTTCTGCAAAATCCATCTCTTTGCGGTAGGTTTCCATTGCATCCAAAACAGCTGTTTTAGGAACGGTGTCGATCTTATTGATCACGAGGATAACCGGCAGCCTGCTGCGTTTTAACTGCTCCAGGATATGCCGTTCCCCGGCGCCGATATAGGTCGTCGGCTCTACCAGCCAGAGAATGACGTCCACATCGGAAAATGTGCTTTCCGCCACCTTTACCATGTAGTTGCCGAGCTTGTTTTTCGCCTTATGGATGCCAGGCGTATCCAGAAACACAATCTGTCCCTTCGGTCCCGTATAGACGGTCTGAATCCGGTTTCTTGTCGTCTGGGGTTTATTGGATGTGATCGCGATTTTCTGTCCGATCAGATGATTCATCAGTGTGGACTTGCCCACGTTCGGGCGTCCTACCAGCGTTGCAAAGCCCGCTTTTTTCTGTTTGTTCTGCGCCATGTATCTGTTCCTTTCTCGGTTTTTGTCTGTATCTGTCCCCGGTTTTGATTTCTGTTTTTGCCGATGTCTTTTTTCCCACCTGATGCTTTTCACTTATCTTGATAATTATCCGTACAATCAGAATCGCAATTCCGAGTACGATTGCAATCGCAATCAGGATCGGCAAGAGAATAATAAATTCAATTGCGAAATTTTTGAAAAAGCTTCCAACCCTGTAAATATTTGCAGAAAAGCCCTCTGCAATCCGCGCACCCGCGCTCTTTGCCGCTCCTGGCGTGTAGCGCTCCACCTCGTCGATATAGAGGTTGACCGTGCTGTAATCCACCTGATTGTCATAGGTGCGAAGCTGGGATTCCATGCTTTCGATCTGATAGCGTACATCGGTCAGCTGCTCGTTGATCGCAATGATATCCTCGATGGATTCCGCCTGCTCCATCATGGAAAGGAGGCTTTCCTGTTCTGCCAGAAGTGCCTTTTTGTGGCTCTGCAGATCCACATACTGCAGCGTCACATCCTCTGTGGATTCAGATTTTCTCGTCACATTGGACTGCTTGGAAATTCCCGCCAGATAGCCGTCGAGCTTCTCCGACGGAATTCTTGCCGTCAGACGTGCGCTTCTGGCAGCAGACGTTGAACTGGCATAACTGCTATTGGAAATGCTGCTGCTTTCTATGTAGCCTCCAAGCTCCTCCGCCTGAGACTGTGCAGACGCAAGGAGCACGTCAAAGCTTTCCGTCTCTACGTCCATATCCACATTTCGGATCAGCTTGCGCCCGGTCGTCTCTCCCTTTTCTACGGTTTCCGCCTGGGACGAGCCGTTTTCTTCCGATACTTCCTCGGCATACTCATAGTCGCCGCTGTCATAATATACACCGCCCGCAGCACTGTAGTTTGACGCAGTCGTATCATAGGCGGATTCCATCGCCATTTTGCTCGCCGAGCCACAGCCCGACAGCATGGATAAGACTAAAACACCCGTCAGTACCTTCGCCATTTTCTTTTTCAACATGAAAATCCCTCCCTTCTAAGCTTCCCATTGTGTATATGCTCCATCGGCTGCACCGAACTTTTGTCCGGGCAGCCGCGTGCTTCAAAGCAGCTGTTCCAGTGTCCCGAAGCGTTCTTTTTCCTCTTCGATCTTCTTCGTATTCCCGACAACACACAGGCAGTCGTCTTCCAGAAATGCCTTCATGTGACCGGCAAGCGCCCGGATATCCTCCGCCGTCGCATCCAGAACCTGATCCCGCTCCTTCTGCAGCTGCTCTGCGGTCTGTCCGGTCAGATAAATGCTCAGCGCGCGCAGCGCCTTTGCAGCCGGGTTCATCGGTGCATCCATTTCACTGACCGTACCGATGACCGCTTGAGTCATCGAGCGCTCATCCCCTGAGAAATGCGCTACATACTCCACGATTCCCTCATAGGCTTCGATCGTCTTGCCAAGATTCGGATCACGGTAAGAAGCGATATAGGCATCTCCGCTCTTTCCGAAGCTGCACATGCAGCCGTAAGCGCCGCCCTTGACGCGGACTGTGTTCCAGAGATAATCCGTATTTAAAATACCGCGCAGCATCCGCAGCACTCCGGTATATTCTAACCCGTTCTTTTTATAATTTCCGGCGCGGCACACATACTGTACCTGAGAAGCTGATAAAAAGCCCTCATTTTTCTTCGAAACCGCAGCATGCACCGACTCTCTGTCCACCGGGCAGGTAAACAAATCTTTTTTCAGCGCTTTGGCTTCTGCTTCAAACAGCTTTTCCTGGTCTTCCTCTTCTGCGGTAAAATCAAACATCAGGTTTTCCGGACGGAACATGTACTCGCTCAGCCGTTTCAAAATCTCCGGAAGCTTCTCTTTTTCTTCGTTCCAGTTTGTGCAGAGCCCATCCACCAGCCGATAAAAGTCCATGCCGCTTAAAATTTCCTGAATTGCTGCCGTCTCGGACGTATAGGACATTGCCCTGCCCGCCGCAATCGTATGTCCTGCGGAAATCATGGAGGACTGCAGTCTCGATTTCAACTCTGTCAGAATCTCGTACAGGCGCTTCGTATCCGTATAATTGGAACGTACCAGCATCTCTGCTGTCAGCTCCATCGCGTCCTTTAAATGCGCATGGAATGCTTTTCCTTTGATTTCAAACGTAATTTTGCGTTCGGACGGATTTGTGACATTCGGATAAATATTCGTAACCGGCACGATTCCTCCGGTCAAAAGGTCAGTCTGCGTAAACAGCTCCTGATAGGAATAATTCTGCGTATCCACCAGGCCGATCGCCGCCTTCAAAATGCCGACATAGGCAAACAGCTCTGCCGGAACCTCGCTGATATCGAACAGCAGGCGAAAATAACTGACGCCGTTGGTTTCGATTTTATGGTAAATCAGTTTTGTGTCTTCGATTTCACGTTCTTCCAGAATGATCGGCTCGATCTCCCGACGAATATCGCTTCTTTCCAGCAGTGGAATCTTCGCCAGATCCTCCGGACGGTCGGGTTCTTCCTGAAACGCTTTCAGCGCAGCTGTCTTTTCCACAATTTTTTCGATTTCTTCTGCAGTCAGCGTCTCCTTGTAAGCCTGCAGGCGATCTGCCAGCTCCTGATCCTTTTTATCGGTCAGCCCTCTTTCGGGTACGAGCAGCAGCACGCTTCTGTGCGGATTGTGCAGCAGATACTTTTCAATCAGCTGTTCAAAATATCCGGTCTCCACCTTTTCTCTCAGGCTTCTGTAGGTATCGCCCGCTTCGATATGAATAAACGGCCTGGTTTCATCGTAAAGCCAGCTGTCCATTACCTGCAGACCATACATCAATCCTGCAGGGAAAATACCATAATCCGCTTCCCGATACTTAAATTCGTAATAATTCAGGCCGGCCTGCAAACGCTTTTGATCCAGTCCCTCTGCAACAAGCTTTTCCAGTGTCTCGTCGATGATCCTTAAAAATTCTTCTTTCCGGGAAGCATCCGCATTCTTAGCGACGATGGAGAAATACGGCTGTCTCGTCCCGTTGTCATAATCACTGTAGATGTCTTCGCCGATGCCTGCATCCAAAAGTGCCTGCTTTAAGGGCGCGCCCTGGGAGGAACAAAGCGCGTAGTCCAGAATCTGAAAGGCAATGTATTCTTCCCGGTTTAAAACGTCCCCGGCAGTCATACTGCAGGTCAGGTAGGTATTGTGCTCCAGCGGCTCGCTCTCGGTGATCGAGTAGGGCTTTACAGCTTCCCTGGGTGCAGCAAAAGGCTCCTGCAGACTGATGTTTGCCTCCACGTCAATTTTTTCAAAATGGGACAGATAATGCTCATCCATCCAGTTGAGACGCTCGACCATATCCATGTTGCCATACAGATAGATATAGCTGTTGGCCGGATGATAATATTTACGATGGAAATCCAGGAACTGTTCATAGGTCAGGTTCGGAATCACATCCGGGTCGCCGCCGGATTCGTTCGCATAAATCGTATCAGGGAACAGATTCCGCACGATCTCCCGATCCAGAACGTCGTCCGGAGAAGAGAACGCACCCTTCATCTCATTATATACGACGCCGTTTAATTTCAGTTCATCGGAGGCGTTTTCCATCTCATAATGCCAGCCCTCCTGATAAAAGATGTTGGGCTGCTTATAAATATCCGGATAAAATACTGCATCCATATAAACATGCATCAGGTTTGCAAAATCCTTGTCGTTGCAGCTTGCAACCGGATACATCGTCTTGTCCGGATAGGTCATGGCATTTAAAAACGTATTCATAGATCCCTTTACAAGCTCAATAAAAGGGTCTTTGACCGGAAATTCCTTCGAGCCTTCCAGAACGGAATGCTCCAGAATATGCGCAACACCTGTGCTGTCCGCCGGAGGCGTCTTAAATCCGATGTAAAATACTTTGTTTTCATCCTCATTGGATAGCAGTGCGATCCGCGCACCGCTCTTTTTGTGGCGCAGCAGATATCCTTCCGATCTTAAATCATGGATCTTCTGTCGGCTGATGATCTCATAAGCTGCCAGATCTTCTATTCTCATTTTCTCCGCTCATTTCTGCGCACGTTTTTTGCGCATGTCGAGTTTGTGTCAAGTGCGCGCAGACACAAATCTCGCGATTGAAAAATTTTATTTTTCAATCTTCTCCCTCTCCTGTATCAGATATTTGTCTCACACGGAAAACATCATCAGCGCAAGCTTGGTCAGATGAAGCTCTTCCACGATGATCGTGTCCATCTTTCTGTGAAGCTCTTCACTCTGTACGATTTCGGAAATTTTGTATTCCCGGCTTTCGTAATGCCCATGCTTATGCCTTTTCCCGTCCGCCTCTATCCATACGCTCATCTTAAACGATGCCTTCAGCTCCTGAAACGTCTCATAAGCGAAATCATCCTCTTTCATAAAAAAGATATGATTTTCCATCGTCGTCTCCGGCGAGGTCTCCTTCAACAGATAATGCCGGATGATCGCTTTCCATTTATAAGGAATCTCCTCACTTTTTAACATTTCCTCATAGGAATAACGGGCACCGATATAAATATTTCCAAAATCCTGCAGGACATACTTAAAATCCTGATTCTGCGGCATGTCCATGCATCAACCCTCCGATTCCAGAAATTCAATATGATCTGCGGTGATCCTGGCTGCGTCCCGGATTTTTTCTTCCGGAATCCCGGTTTCTTCAGACAGCTCTTCCACCGTCACCTTGCGACCGAGCTCCTTGGACAGTTCCTCCGCTTTTTCCAGAATATCATTGGCATTTTCTGCAAGCTTTTCGCCCGTCTTTTTTTCGGAAGCATTTTCAGAAATATAATTTTCCATCGCCTCCATGATCATGCTGGCGATGGTGCCCTCAGCTTCTTTGGCATTCTGTGCACAGTCCAGCATCTCTGCCGCCATCGTCAGCGCCACATTGCCTTCTCCAATCAGGTCTTCCAGAAAAACGCCCTGTCCGGCGTAGAGCTTTGCAATCTCCGCCACCTGCGGCAGAAAGATTTCGATCAGCCGGTGCTTTGCGTCCGCATCGCCTGCCATCGCTGATAAAAGAACCGCTTCTTTCACGCCATCCGTCACGTCCGCGCCAGCCTGTACAGCCTTTAAATATTCTTCCAGATAGTCAATTTCTTCCCGCGTCATATAATCAAAGGGGTCCGCAGGCTGCCCGATGCCGATCTTTTTATTTTTGAGATAGGCAAAAATCATCTCCAGCTGTGGCTCTCCCAGATTCAGATTTGCCTTGTCAAAGGCCTCTGTAACCTGTTCCTCCGAAAGCATATTTCCCTGCTCCTTTGCAAGCGCTGAAAGCTCTTCCAGCGTTTTTGCAAAAATTTGTTCTTCCCTCATAATTTTCCTCACAAATTTTATAATTTCTCATGCCTGCCCGGACAGCGCCAGCGGATACCGCCGTTTCGCTGCAAAGCCTGCACGCCTTACTTTACATGCTCGTGCGTAAACAGATGATACTGACAATATTCGTAGTTGCCGTTACACTTGGAGCAGAAACGAAATTCCAGATCGTCTCCGTCCAGCTCCGTTCTGCCGCAAACCGCGCATTTGTGCCGCGTGATCCCTTTCGTCTGCCCTGCCGATCGCATCTTCTGATGAAATTCCTGCTGCCGTCTGATCTGCCCCACTGACAGATGCATCTTTCCTTTCGAACGCAGGAAAAATACCAGGAAATTCAACAGGGAGAAAATCACCACGATCCAGGTGGCAATACCACCCTGAATGCAGTTTACCAGCAAAATAATGCCGTAAACGATACCGAGCCATTTGACCTTGATCGGAAAAAGAAACATCAGCAGCACCTGCACATCCGGGATGCTGGCCGCACATGCCAGGAAAATGGACATGTTGATATAATAGGTAGAAAACTGTCCAAAATATACTGCACTGCCGTTGTTTAACAGATACAATCCTGTATACATCGTCGGCTGTGCGCCCATCAGCACGCTGTAACCGCACAGGACGAAGGCGCCGAGGATCGTAAACAACAGACCGGAGAACAGATATACATTATATTTGTATGTCCCCCAGATGCGCTCCAACAGACCGCCCAGCGAATAATACAGATACAGCGTGATCAGCACAAAGAAAATATTCGAGCTATCCGGCGGAATCAGGATCCAGGTGACCAGTCTCCAGACCTGTCCTTTTAACACGAGGAACGGGTCGAGCATCAGATACTGATACCCTGCGGGCACCAGATACTGCATCAGGTAACCGATTCCATAACAGATAATCAGATAAAGTGTAAGATTCGGAATGGCATATTTTTCCAGCTTCCGTCTCAGTCCATTATGTTGATTCATAGGATAATGTTCCTTTCCTTCTATAATAGCAGACGCATTTTTGCGCGCCGCCGTTTCGGGTTTTCCATAAAAATTTATGAAAGACTGTGTTTATGATATCATTCCAACAAAAAAAAGGCAACGATGTGCCTTTTTATTTTATTGTTTTTATAATTCTTTAAGAAATCAAAAATTTCCCACTTTGTACAAATTTTAGCAAATTTTTAGCAAATCACCGATTGAAACCTGAAAAATCCTGTCGTATAATGATTCAGACTCAAAAAAGAAGAACTATCACACATTTAATAGGAAGAAAGTGACAAGCGCTTATGAATCAAATGCAATATACCCTCGGAATCGACATCGGTTCCACCACAGTTAAAATCGCCATTCTGGACGAAAATCACCAGATTCTGTTCTCCGATTATAAACGGCATTTTGCCAACATTCAGGAGACTCTTTCTGACCTTCTGAAAGATGCCTATACAAAACTCGGCAATATCACCCTGCATCCGATGATCACCGGATCCGGCGGTCTGACCCTTGCAAACTATCTGCAGGTTCCTTTTGTGCAGGAGGTTATCGCTGTATCGACATCCCTGCAGGAGCTGGCACCCAAAACAGATGTTGCCATCGAACTTGGCGGAGAGGACGCCAAGATTATTTATTTCGAAAATGGGAATGTTGAGCAGCGTATGAACGGCATCTGCGCCGGCGGTACCGGTTCCTTCATCGACCAGATGGCTTCCCTGCTGCAGACAGATGCTGCCGGCCTGAATGAATATGCAAAAAGCTACCGCTCCCTTTATACCATTGCGGCGCGCTGCGGCGTATTTGCAAAATCTGATATCCAGCCGTTAATCAATGACGGCGCGACCAAAGAAGACCTTTCTGCTTCCATTTTCCAGGCAGTTGTCAATCAGACCATCAGCGGCCTTGCCTGCGGTAAGCCCATCCGCGGACATGTCGCATTTCTCGGCGGTCCGCTGCACTTTTTATCCGAACTGAAAAAAGCCTTCATCCGCACGCTGAACCTGGATGACGAACACATCATCGACACAGCCAATTCCCACCTTTTCGCCGCCATCGGTTCCGCCTTAAATGCAAAGGAGGATGTCTTTTACACGATGGAGGAAATGGTCAACAAGCTTTCCTCCGGCATCAAGATGGAATTTGAAGTAGAACGTATGGAGCCGTTGTTTGCCTCCCAGGAAGAATATGATGCCTTCTGCAAACGTCATGACAGCCACTGCGTCAAAACCGCACCGCTCGAAACCTATACCGGTAACTGCTACCTGGGTATCGATGCAGGTTCCACAACGACAAAAGCGGCCCTCGTCGGAGAGGACGGCTCTTTGCTGTACTCTTTTTATTCCAACAACAACGGCAGTCCGTTAAAAACCGCCATCGGTGCGATCCAGGATATCTATAAAAAGCTGCCCGCCGGTGCCAAAATCGTCCGTTCCTGTTCTACCGGCTACGGTGAAGCCCTGATGAAAGCCGCATTCTTGCTGGATGACGGTGAGGTTGAGACGGTTGCGCATTATTACGCTGCTGCTTTCTTTGATCCGAAGGTAGACTGTATCCTCGATATCGGCGGTCAGGATATGAAATGTATCAAGATCAAAAATCAGACCGTAGACAGTGTACAGTTAAACGAGGCCTGTTCCTCCGGCTGCGGTTCCTTTATCGAGACGTTTGCAAAATCCTTAAACTACAGCGTTCAGGACTTCGCCAAGGCTGCGCTGTTTGCAGAACACCCCATTGATCTGGGTACGCGCTGTACCGTATTTATGAACTCCAAGGTAAAACAGGCGCAGAAGGAAGGCGCTTCCGTTTCCGATATTTCAGCCGGACTGGCTTATTCCGTTATCAAAAACGCGTTATTTAAAGTCATCAAGGTGTCCGATGCTTCCGAGCTGGGCAGTCAGATCGTCGTTCAGGGCGGTACCTTCTATAACGATGCCGTACTGCGCAGCTTCGAAAAGATCGCAGGCTGTGAGGCGATCCGTCCCGACATCGCCGGCATCATGGGCGCGTTCGGCGCAGCTTTAATAGCGCGCGAGCATTACACGGATGGCTATCAGACCTCCATGCTTTCGATCGACGCCATCAATTCTCTGGAATTCGATACCAGCATGGCAAAATGTAAAGGCTGCACCAACAACTGTCGTCTGACAATCAACCGTTTCTCCGGCGGCCGTCAGTATATCTCCGGCAACCGCTGCGAGCGCGGCCTTGGCAAGCAGAAAAACCCGAACCAGGTACCGAACTTATTCGACTACAAATTAAAACGGCTGTTTTCCTACGAACCTCTGACCGCTGACCAGGCGCCCAGAGGACCCGTCGGCATCCCGCGCGTTTTAAATATGTACGAAAACTATCCGTTCTGGTTTACATTTTTTACAAAACTGGGCTATCAGGTCATCCTGTCCCCCGCTTCCAACCACAACATTTATTCGCTGGGCATCGAATCCATTCCCAGCGAATCCGAATGTTACCCGGCAAAGCTTGCCCACGGACATGTGACCTGGCTGATCAAACAGGGCGTTCCGTTCATCTTCTACCCTGCGCTGTTCTATGAAAGAAACGAGACCCCGGATGCCAACAACCACTACAACTGCCCGATCGTTACATCCTATTCGGAAAATATCAAGAACAATGTGGAGGAAATTGGCCGCGGGGAAGTGAAATTTAGCAATCCCTTCCTGGCGTTTTCTTCCCTTGAAGTCGCTACCGAGGCGCTGATCAAGGAGTTTTCTGACATTCCTGCAGCAGAGGTCACTGCCGCAGCCCGCGCAGGCTGGGATGAAATGACAGCTGCCCGGGACGATATGCGCAAAAAAGGCGAAGAGGTCCTGGCGTGGATGGAGGCAAACCACAAACGCGGCATCGTGCTGGCAGGCCGTCCCTACCATGTCGATCCTGAAATCAACCACGGTATCCCGGAACTGATTACTTCCTACGGGCTGGCTGTCCTTACGGAGGATTCCGTTTCTCACCTCGGTCACCCGGACCGTCCGCTGATCGTTTCCGACCAGTGGATGTATCACTCCCGCCTGTATGCGGCGGCAGCCTATGTCCGCACCCGAGACGATCTGGATCTGATCCAGTTAAACTCCTTTGGCTGCGGTCTGGACGCTGTCACCACCGATCAGGTCAACGACATTCTCTCCGGCTCCGGCAAGATTTATACCTGTTTAAAGATCGACGAAGTCAACAACCTCGGTGCGGCAAGAATCCGTGTCCGCTCCCTGCTTTCTGCAATCCGTGTCCGCGAAAAGAAGCATCAGGAACGCAAGATCATGCCGACCAACTTAAACCGCGTCATCTTTACAGAAGAAATGCGCAAAGACTACACGATCCTCTGTCCGCAGATGTCCCCGATCCATTTCGATCTGCTGGAACCCGCTTTCCGGTCCTGCGGCTATAATTTCGAAGTATTAGATAATGATAATCGTCATTCCGTTGACATTGGCTTAAAATACGTCAACAACGACGCCTGCTATCCGTCCCTGTGTGTTGTCGGCCAGATCATGGATGCCCTTCTTTCCGGTAAATATGACCTGCACAAGGTTGCGGTTGTTATCACCCAAACCGGCGGCGGCTGCCGTGCAACCAACTACATCGGTTTCATCCGCCGTGCATTGGAAAAAGCCGGTATGGAATACATTCCGGTCGTTTCCATCAACATGGGCGGCATTGAGACAAACCCCGGATTTAAACTGGATGCAAACCTTCTGACCCGTGCGGCCTTCGGTGCAATCTTCGGCGATATTTTCATGCGCTGTGTTTATCATATGCGCCCCTACGAAAAAGAGCCCGGCTCCGTCAATGCGATTCATCAGAAGTGGATAAAAAAGTGCCAGGATTTCCTGTCCACGAAAAAGCTTCCGAACTACTTCACCTTCCGCAAAATGTGCCGTGAAATAGTGGAAGACTTTGACCGTATCCCGATCACAGACGAGAAAAAGCCCCGTGTCGGCATTGTCGGCGAGATCCTGGTTAAATTTGCCCCGGCAGCAAACAACCATCTGGTAGAACTGCTGGAATCGGAAGGCGCTGAAGCCGTTGTACCTGATCTGCTCGATTTCATGCTGTACTGCTTCTACAACCAGATTTACAAGGCGGAGCATCTCGGCACGAAAAAATCGACCGCCAAAATCGCTAAGATGGGGATCTGGGCAGTCGAAAAAATCCGCGGTGCGGCAACCGATGCGCTCAAAAAGAGTAAAAACTTCACGCCGCCATCTTCTATTTATGATCTGGTGTCCTACGCGGAGCCCATCGTATCCATCGGCAACCAGACCGGTGAAGGATGGTTTTTAACCGGCGAAATGGTCGAGCTGATCCACGAGGGTGTCAATAATATCGTTTGCACCCAGCCCTTTGGCTGTCTGCCCAACCACGTTGTCGGTAAGGGTGTCATCAAAGAGCTTCGCCGCCGCTACCCGCAGTCCAACGTCGTTGCCATCGACTATGACCCCGGTGCCAGTGAAGTAAACCAGTTGAACCGGATCAAACTGATGCTCTCTACCGCGCAGAAAAACCTTAAAAAAGAACAGAACCTACGATAATAAAATACCGGGCTTCTAATGTTTTGAACGCATTGGAAGCCCGGTATTTTTATCCTTTCCGCATCTGCCTCCGATAAGTGCTCGGTGTCAGATTCATATGACGTTTGAAAAATTTACAGAAATAAAACTGATCGGAAAAATGCAGGATCTCCGCGATCTCTGCGATGCTGTAATCCTCGGACAGAAGCATTCTGCAGGCCTGTCCTGCGACAAGCCGTTCCAGATATTCACCCGGAGAAATCCCGGTTTCTGCACGGAACCGGCGTGTGAGTGTGCTTTCCGAAACATGGAGCTGTTGTGCCAGCGTCCGCACATGTGTCGCTACACTGACCGGATTCTGCGCGAGCTCAAACATCTGCCCGATTAAGGGGGAGTGTTCTTTTAACTCCTCCCCATCCAACTTTGCCTGCTCCAAAAATCCCGCAAGGGTTTCCCAGAGCATTCCCTGCAGCCGGATCGCATCCGTCATGGTTTCACTCTGATACAGTCCCTTGACCCTCGCAATTTCCCCTGTCTGTTCTTTTCGCTCATACAGCTGCCGGACCCCATACAATAAATCTGTTCCATCGCTGCAAAGTACATTCAGATGAAAAAAAAGCTGTTCCATTGAGGACTCACAGAAATATCCAAAGGTCATGCCTGCCGGAACCAGCCAGACGCTCCCTTTTTTCAGGACAATTCTCTGACCGTTTACGGTCAGGATGCCCTCTCCGTCAACGATGTAATAAATGCGGGAAAATGGAGAACATACCTTCGGTTCCTTCCAGTCCTGCCCGACAATGGCATGTCCTGCATATATCATATTCAGCTCCAGATTTTTCCATATCCGGATCGCATTTTGATTCTGTGTGATCTGCAAGTTTTTCAGTCCTTTTCTATCTTTTTATCTTCTGTCCGAGCTGCGTGGATATTCCATATTTTTACATCCTTTTGCCATGTTCCTGTTGCCCGGTATTTCTTACAATAATGCCATAAGGATTCATACTTTACAACACTTTTTGAAACGGAGGATTCTGCCATGAGCAGCTACAAAACACTTCCCACCCCCGGCGATACCGCATGGTTTACCCATGATCGCTTCGGCATGTTCATTCATTTCGGCTTATACGCCATGCCTGCGCGCCACGAATGGGTCAAAAATTACGAAGAAATCCCGGAAGATCACTACGATCTCTATTTTAAACACTTTAATCCGGATCTGTACGACCCGAAAGAATGGGCAAGACAGGCAAAAGCGGCCGGCATGAAATATGTCGTCATGACAACAAAACATCATGAGGGCTTCTGCCTTTTTGACACCAAATATACCGATTACAAGTCCACCAACACCCCTTGCGGCAAAGACCTGATCCGCGAATATGTGGATGCGTTCCGTGCAGAAGGTCTCCATATCGGTTTTTATTACTCCCTGATCGACTGGCATCATCCGGAATTCCCGATTGATCCCTTACATCCCCGCAGAGATGATCCGGACGCTTATGAGCAGAGCAAAGGCCGCGACATAAAAAAATATGCGCAGTACATGCGGGATCAGGTGACCGAGCTTTTAACCAACTACGGTAAGATTGACATTCTTTGGTTTGACTTCTCTTATTCCCAGAACAACGGAACCGGCGATAAAGCATGGCAGAAAGGCAAAGGTAAGGACGACTGGGAGGCAGAAAAGCTGATCGCAACTGCACGCGCCCTGCAGCCCCATATCATCATCGACAACCGCACAGAAATTGATCAGGATCTCTGGACACCCGAACAGTACGAGCCCGACCAGTGGGTACGCGATAAAAAGACCGGCGAACTCGTTACCTGGGAAGCCTGCCACACCTTTTCCGGCTCCTGGGGATATTTCAGAGATGAACAGACCTGGAAATCTCCCGAAATGCTCATCCGCCTGCTTGTCAATACCGTTTCCCGCGGCGGTAACCTGCTGATGAACGTCGGTCCCACCTCCAGAGGCTATCTGGATTACCGTGCGGAAGAAGCTCTGAAGGTATTCGCTGACTGGATGAAATACAACAGCCGCTCGATTTATGGCTGCACGATGGCAGAGCCAGCATTCAAAGAGCCCAGAGACTGCCGCCTGACCCAGAGTGAAGACGGCAAACGTCTCTATCTGCATCTGTTCGCTTATCCGTTCGGCTATCTGCGCGTTCCCGGTCTTGGCGGCAAGGTGGAATATGCACAGTTTTTGCATGACGGCAGCGAAGTCCGTTTCACCGACGGCACGGACTGCTTCTTCTTAACAGACGACCCGGAGGCTGCAAAGGATCTGGTCTTCTATGTTCCCAACGTAAAGCCCCATACCCTCGTCCCGGTCATTGAGATTTTCTTAAAAGACTGAGTTGGTTTTTTTTCAAATTTGTAGTACAATAAACAGGCTGATAGATTTTTTTCTGTCAGCCTATTTTCAATTCCTGACAACAGTTTTTTATCCGCTGACGCTTTTTCAAGCCGTCTGCAGAACGGAGTGTATCATGAAAAACTTCAAAGCCCGTCTGGCGGGAATCCTGGCATGTCTGCTTCTTTTTATCGTTCCACTGCAGGCGGATGCCGGATGGAACGCTTCCCCGCTTCCTGCCGCCTCTATCAACACAGTGTTCGGGGATTCCACCTACTTGAATCCGGAATGGATGACGAAAAAGGTGACCATCACTTGGAACGGAAACACCTGGATGACCGGAATGGATGCATTCAAGGATATGCCTGTCCGCCTGACCAACAATAACGGCGCGATCGACTGCACCTTTTTAAACACAGCGGTTTTCCAGTCCTTCTTTTCCGCAATCAATGCATCTATCGCCTCCATGACGACGACAGCGGCAGTTCCGGTATTCGATAACGGCGCCGGAAGCTATATCCGCATAAGTGGCACTCAGCACATGGAAGCAGTCTCCTCGATGCCCGACTGGCTCGCCCAGATGCTCCATAACCTGATTCTGACCGGACAGTGCACCGATATCGCGCTGGAATTAAACGATTCCCTGATGACAAAGGTACTGGACAGTGGAACGGTTTCCACCAGCCCCGACTTTGTTCTGACGGGCACCTGTACCACCAGCTTTCAAACGAGCGGGGCAAACCGCAGCAATAACATCGTTGTTGGTGCGTCCCGGTTAAATAATCTGATTGTCATGCCCGGCCAGACAGTTTCTGTCAGCGACACGATTCTGCCCAGGACCCGCGCAAACGGCTACAAAGAAGCCGGTGTCTATGTAAATGGTGCCCATACAACGGGTCTTGGCGGCGGTGTCTGCCAGATCTCCTCTACCGTTTACAATGCGGTAAAAAATGCCGGCCTTACCGTCGTACAGCGCAATCCCCACAGCATGCCGGTAAGCTATCTTCCCAAGGGTCTTGACGCAGCAATCGCTGCAGGCTCTAAGGATCTCAAATTCCGCAATGATTACACAACACCGGTTGTCCTGTATACCGACACCTCCAACAAGCACCTGACCGTCAACGTCCTTGTCTGGAACCAGGAGCTTGCCGGACGCAGCTTTAAGCTATGGGCAAAACAGACCGGTGCGCTGAGCGCCGACACTTACTTTACGACCTATCAGAATGGCAAAGAAGTCAGCACGCAGTTTGTCGGCACCTCCCGCTATAATCCCTACCGCGAAGCAGTAAACGACGACTGAGCGGCTGACGCAAACAGCCGGGCGTTACTAAAAAACGTCCGGCTGTTTATATTGCAGCGACCGTACAGACGCCAGCACCCTTAGATGATGATACACACCATGCCGCCCGTCGAATCGTTGACGATCTTTTGCATCGTATCCTGCAGCTTTTCCTGGCTTTCTTCCCCGATCATAGAAATCTTTGTACGAATACCATCGTTGACCAGCTGCTCCACAGTTTTTCCGAAAATATTCGTTTCCCAGATGCCGTCCTGTTTTCCCGTCTCATCAATATAACCGATCAGGTCTTTCGCCTGCTGCTCTGTCCCGACGATCGGGGCGATTTCCGTCACAACCGTTGCGCGGATAAAGTGTAAAGACGGACTTTCTGCACGGATTTTCACTCCGAACTTGTTTCCATGCCGGATGACCTCCGGCTGCTCCAGATGGATTTCCTCCCGGCACGGCAGCACCACTCCATATCCCTTTGTATGCACCGCCTCCATCGCAGACGCAACGCGGTCGTATTCCTGTTTTCTGCCGGAAAGCACGCGCAGTGTGTGCAGAAGCTCCTGCGCATTCTCAATTTTTTCCCCCGCATATTCACTGAGCATTTCGTAATAATAGCGTTCTTCGATGTCTAAAAGCACCCGCACGCAGCCGTCCGCGAGATCAATCCGTTCCGTCATACATCTGCGGACATACTCCGAGGAAAGGACGATCGGATGCTCCGCCACGTCGCGGATCGTGCGAATTTTCCCGGTCAGCTCCCGAATTTTTTCGATCAGCCCGGTCTTTAACGGATGGGAAAACGGAAGCATTTCGACCCATTTCGGCATGTAAAATTCCACACGGCTGACCGGAAATTCATAGAGAATCTGCTCCATGATCTGCCGGATATCCTCTTCCGAAAGCTGCGCACAGTTGACCGGCATCGCAGCGACGCTATGCTGTTTTTCAATCCGCTCTGCTGCCTCCCGTGCGGTACGGCTTGACGGATGCGAGGAATTGACGAGCACCAGAAACGGCTTATGCAGCTTTTTTAATTCCGAAATCGCCTGATTTTCCGCATCCAGATAGGTTTCCTGCGGCAGATCAGAAAAGCTTCCGTCCGTCGTCACAACGACGCCGATCGTCGAATGGTCAGTGATAACTTTTCTTGTGCCCAGCTCTGCAGCCTGCGTAAAGGGAATCTCGTGATCGTACCACGGCGTTTTAACCAGCCGCTCTGCACCATCCTCCAGATGCCCTGCAGCGCCCTCGACCATAAAGCCTACGCAGTCCACCAGACGGACGCGGATCGTAACCTCTCCCGCAAGCTTTAACTCTACCGCCTCCTGCGGGATAAATTTCGGCTCCGTCGTCGTGATCGTCCGTCCGCCTGCGCTCTGGGGCAGCTCATCCTGTGCCCGCGTTTTCTGTGCTGCATCTTCCATATAAGGAAGCACTGCAACATCCATAAACCGTTTAATAAAAGTCGATTTCCCGGTACGCACCGGCCCTACCACTCCTATGTAAATCTCCCCGCCTGTCCGCTTTTGCATATCGCGGTATAGATTTTGTGTATCCAAATGATCCGACTGCAGATTTTCCATATAAAAAATCCCCTTCCGTCTGTGCTGTTACATGATATGCACCGGAAGGGGATTTCATTCATTTCCTTTTTGTAACTGTTCAGAGCCAAGTAAAACTTCAAAAAACAGGTGTAAAATGCTTGCATTTTTATAACTGTTTTTGAAATTTTATTTGGCGGATACGCCACACCGACGAAATGCGTAGCATTTTGGAGGTTGGCTCTGAACCGTTACTCCTTTTTTCATTATCGGAACGCCAAAACAGCCGGTTTTACGCCATTACGATCTTCTTAAAGCTCTTTTTGCCACGCTTTAAGGTGATGCCTTCGCCCTGCAGATCTTCTCCCGCGTACTGGGTCTTTACGTCTGTTACCTTTTCGCCGTTTACAGATACGCCGCCCTGTTCTACGCTGCGGCGTGCTTCGGAACGGGATGCGGACAGACCGGATTTTACCAGCAGTCCTAAAATATCGATGCTGCCGTCCTGTAAATCTGCCTCCGTCAGTGTTGTGGTCGGGATCTCTGCATCTGCGCCGCCTGCAAACAGTGCCTTTGCACCGGCTTCTGCCTTGTCAGCCTCTTCCTTACCGTGTACCAGCTCGGTCAGCTCGTGAGCCAGGATTTCCTTTGCAGTGTTTAACTGGCTGCCTTCCCAATGCTCCATCTCCAGGATCTGCTCGATCGGCAGGAAGGTCAGCATCTTTAAGCACTTCATAACATCTGCATCGGAAACGTTTCTCCAGTACTGGTAGAACTCGAACGGGGAGGTTTTATTGGGATCCAGCCATACTGCACCCTTCTGGGTCTTGCCCATCTTCTTGCCCTCGGAGTTTAACAGCAGGGTAATGGTCATCGCATATGCGTCTTTTCCCAGCTTTCTGCGGATCAGCTCCGTGCCGCCCAGCATATTCGACCACTGGTCGTCGCCGCCGAACTGCATGTTACAGCCATATTTCTGGTACAGCATGTAGAAGTCGTAGCTCTGCATGATCATGTAGTTGAATTCCAGGAAGCTCAGTCCCTTTGCCATACGCTGTTTATAGCACTCTGCACGCAGCATGTTGTTAACGGAAAAGCATGCGCCGACCTCTCTGAGCAGCTCTACATAATTCAGCTTCAGAAGCCAATCCGCATTATTGACCATCAGTGCTTTTCCATCGGAAAAATCGATAAAACGGCTCATCTGCTGCTTGAAGCAATCACAGTTATGCTGGATCGTTTCCGGGGTCAGCATCTGGCGCAGATCACTTCTGCCGGACGGATCACCGACCATGCCGGTACCGCCGCCGATTAAGGCGATCGGCTTGTTGCCTGCCATCTGCATCCGCTTCATCAGGCACAGCGCCATGAAATGACCGACATGCAGGCTGTCTGCAGTAGGGTCAAAGCCGATATAAAAGGTCGCCTTACCGTTGTTGATTAACTCCTTGATTTCTTCTTCGTCTGTCAGCTGCGCCAGAAGTCCTCTGGCTTTGAGTTCGTCAAATACTGTCATTTTCGTGTTCCTCCTGCTTTATCAAAGTTTCCTATAGGATAATAAAAAGGCCCTCATCCTGTAAAAGGACGAGGGCCAACGCTTCGTGTTACCACCTTTTTTCACAGACAGCTCACACTGCCTGCCTCATGAAGTACGGCTCCAAATATGCTTCTGATACAGATTCAAAGCGATACCCCTGCCTGATAACGGCTGCATACGCCGCTGCAGCCTACTCCGTAACAACCGTTTTGGTGCAGAACTCCGGGATGTATTCGGACTGTCATTCCCTGCGCCTCTCATCAGCCGGCTGCTTTCTGTAGGTTCCGTCTCAGTCTTACTCTTTCCCATCTCAGTCTTTTTGTTATAACAACAGAACATTTCTTCTGTTGTTTGCTTCATTGGTTCGGATTGTAGCACAGTTTCTTTCCGGCTGTCAAGCCCCTGTTCCGAAATTTCTGGAATCACCCCTCTGACGTTCCATCCACCAGCGTATCGAAGACGAAGCTGTGTCCGTGATCCTCTGAGCGGTACCGCGCCAGATGCAGGCTGTCGCCGCCGTCATAATCTCCGTCCGCGCCCTGTCCGCACAGCACATAGATCACGCCGTCTTTTTCATAAGGCATCCTGGGATAATCATAGGGCGCGATGATATTTCCAATGCTGTCCGTATAGGTTTTGTGAGCAAATTCTACCTGCTCGTAATGCTTTCCTCCGTCTTCCGTCACATATAACACCGCGGCATCCCCACCGTTGTGGGAAAGCGTCGCAAAGCCAAACATTTCATCGAGAAATGTAAATTCTACGCTGCCGCCCATCTGTCCGCCGAAGGGATCGCTGCTGACTACCTGCCAATGCGCCCCGCCGTCCGTGCTTTTAATCAGACCATAAAACCGACTGCCCAGCGCCGCATCCTCGACGATCATCTGATATCGGATCTTCGTGCCCTCTACGGAAGCCTCTGCCTCGCTCTCGCTGTGCAGCCAACCGGCATCCGCACCTTCGTCCCAGCTCTCTTCGTCGTTACTCTGGCTGCCTGTGCCGGCATCCGTATCCTCTGCATCCACACCAAATGCCGCATCAAAGGAGCTGTCCGGATTTTCTGTCCAGGTCGCCTGTTCAAGATCCTCTGCTCCTCCGACATCAGACCAGTCTCTGTCGCCGTCTACATCTCCCTGTCTGGAAAGAATAATCGGTTCTTCCTCCAAATCAGCCTTACAAATCGTCATGCTTCCGCTGCCGATCAATTCACTGTCTCCCCAGACGCAGTCTTTATTCAGCACGACAAAGTAATCCGCCTGCGTTCCGTCTTTCAGAATCATTCCGATCGTACCATAGCGTTCGCATTCCGGCTCTCCGTACCAGGAGGTCACCGTTTTCCCGGAAAGTCTGACCCAGGCGTCCTTTACCGCATCCTGACCGCCGACGCTGAGGGTCCATGTCTGTCCATCTGCGTCCGTTCCTTCCCAAATACCGTGCATCGTGCTGAGGGGATCCACATAGGCGATATCGTCCATGCTGCGGCTGCCATAGGTCGCAAGATACGCCGCCGGGTTGCCGTCCGTATCGGTTCCGTACAGTGCACAGGCATCCTCTTGCAGCCAGCGGCTGTTTACCTTGCTGTCTGCTGTAAAAGGCAGAAGCTCTTTTTGATACCGGAAAAACCCTTTATATGGGCGGTTTAACATCAACTGTCCGGTTTCTTCGTCTTTTTCCAGGATCACCTGATAATTTCCGGCAGGGGAGCGCAGCACCTGAAGCTGTCCGGCTTCAGACAGTCCGCTGCAGACAACGACTCCGATGCCTGCAACGATAACGCACCCTATCGCCGTTATTTTCTTTTTGCCCGACGCCGGAAGCTGACAGAGCACCGCAAGCACCGTAAAAACCACTGCCCCGGTCAATATTGCCGTCTGCATCCAAGGATACATCCACTGATAGCCTCTCGGCAGGATGATTTTTTCATATCCATATTCTACGATGAGGCAGGCAATGGCTGCCAGAGCAGCACACACGGTTCCTGCCAGCCAAAGCCCGCGGTTTTTATTCTGTTTCATAAATAAAATCCTTTCGTTTGCCATAGGCGGAAACCCACTACCTTTAGGTGGTGGGAGGAGCCTTGTAAATCTTTAATCGTTAACCCTGATTCTCAATATATTTTTGTATGGTAGTTGACGATACTTCTCCAATGCTGCAAGCAAAATATCCGTCTGACCAAAATATTTTTTTCTTCCAATACTGTTTAGACAGAAACGAACCATATTTGTGCCATAAATAATACGTTGTTTCTTGTTTTACAATTTTGACAATATCGCAAACCCTATCTGTTGTATCGTAAATTAATAAGAAATGTATATGGTCTTTGTCGGTTTCTATAGCAATAATTTCGTAGCCATAAGTATTAGCAATATCGAAAATCTTTTGTTTAACATCATCAGCGATAGAATCTTTGAGTAATTGTTTACGATATTTGGTTACTAGA